>Ga0078972_1002534_pt1 | contig 59783 bp, 50 predicted proteins | sample YelNatPaOPGAMG01_FD_67568 | JGI IMG/M metagenome (GOLD analysis project Ga0078972, IMG submission 67568) | Hot spring thermophilic microbial communities from Obsidian Pool, Yellowstone National Park, USA - OP-RAMG-01 (SPADES assembly) (version 2) | ecosystem: Environmental > Aquatic > Thermal...
CATCTGGGCAGAGCTCAACACCTGCAAAGCCGTACTTTGCAGCAAGGGTGAAGATGTCGCGAAAGGTGGCGTTGCCGGGAAATGCCCACTGGTTAATGCCCTTTTTCATGGTTTCCCTCCTTTCAGAGGATTGGTACCCGTTCACCAAAAACCCGCTCAACCGTCAAGGCTGCGGCTCCTACGAGTTCTGAGTCTCCACCGAAGAAGGCTCTCCGTACTGCCACTGGTCTTCGATGAAGGAAAAGAGACTGGATTTCCACGGTTCTCTTTAGACTCTCGAAGAACACTGGATGGGCAAGAGAGAGTCCTCCGCCGATGACGACAAGTTCCGGGTCGAAGAGGTTAACGAGGTTACCGATCGCCCGGCCAAGGAGCGTCCCTGCCTCTTCGAGGAGCTGCAAGGCAAAGGGGTCGCCGAGGTATGCGGCTTCGCTCACGAGTTCCGCGGTGAGGTCTTTGCCTTCCTCGAGGAAGTTGCAGATAAGAGTCTTTTCCCCTTGTTGCAGTGCCTTTTCAACTCTTCGGACCAGGGCCCGAGCCGAAACGTAGAGCTCAAGGCACCCTCGATTGCCACAGGGACAGAGGGGACCGGAAAAGTCGATGCTTGTGTGTCCGAACTCCCCGGCGACGTGTTGCTGTCCCGTGTACAGCTCTCCGTGGAGGATAATCCCTGACCCAATCCCATTCCCCACCACGACGTAGATGAGGTTTTCCACATCCTGGCCGCTGCCAAACCATTTTTCCCCCAGAGCACCAGCGTCAGCCCCGTCTTCCACGAAAACGGGCCAGGGAGAGTGCTCGGCAAGAAGGCTCTTCAGAGGAACGTTCTCCCATCCCAGGTTCACTGCCTTCAGCACCTCTCCCGTTTCTCGGTCAATGACCCCCGGGCAGCACACACCCATGCCGAGGATTCGGGGGTGGGGCAGTTCTTCAAGGAGTACGGAAACCATATGGGTGATCTGGCGCACCACGTCTTTGGGATCCCGGGAAGCAAGAGGCTCGACCCTTTTGCCTTTGAGTTCTCCCTTGAGATTGGCCAGGCCCACCCGGACTCTGGTCACCCCGATTTTGGCGGCCACGACCCAAGCCCATTCGGCGTTGAAGCGGAGGATGGCTGGCTTTCTTCCTCCCCGGGATTTTCCCAGCCCATCTTCTTGAACAAGACCACATTCCTCAAGCTCGGCCACAAGACTTGCCACCGTGGCGGGACTCAGGCGGAGTTCCTGAGCAATGGCCGGGCGGCTTGTGCTTCCCATACGGTGGATGAAGCGAAGTACCTTCCTGAGGTTATCCTCTCGTACTCTCTTCTGGTAGAGTGTGGTCATGAATGCCACTTTATTCTTTTACTGAAAAAACAAACTTTGTTTTCCTTATACCGTAAATTCCGGACGATGTCAACCCCCTGTAGAGGTCCACATCATGTGGGACACTCGGAAAGTCCAGTATCTTGACTCCTCCCAAGGCTCCTTTTCCTCATGTTCCAGTGCGGTCTTCTCCGATTATACACCTTTCAGTCCACCTTTTGAGGTGGGGGAATTCATGGTGTCACGATCCACCTCCTCAAAGGACCAGAGAACCCTCCCGGAAGGTCCGGTTGCACCGTTCCACCATTCCACGGATATGGGAGATCTTGGAGGAAGGACGAAGAGCGTGATACCGTATCCTTGCGAGGACCCTCAAATTCCCCACAGCATCAACGCCCTCCAGTACCTTGGGGTTTGAGCGGGAAAGGGGGGACCTTTCGGAGTTCCTCGAGGAATACCCCCAAATGGAGGGAGGAATAGGCCCACCGCAAGGAGAGTCCATGGACTTGAGCGAGCTTAGCGATGGCACTCCCTGTGGGGAAGCTCAAAAGGTGCATGGATTCCCAGAACATGCCTGAAGAATCTCTGTTCCCTTTGTGCTCCTTTTATGGAGGTGCAGGGCTTTTCTTCTTTTGAGGTTTTCGACACTGAGTCAGGATGCAGGTCTTGCTCCCTTTTTGCCTTACCTCCCGCAGATCTCTGTGGACCTATCCACTTGTCCCTTCCAGGGTAAGGCTTCCGGGGAAGTGGCAGGCCACAAAATGGCCCGGCTCTACCTCAAGGAGAGGCGGTTCGGTCATCGCACAAACCTCTTGGGCTCTGGGACAGCGAGTGTGGAAGCGACACCCCGGGGGAGGCTGCAGGGGGCTCGGCACGTCACCACTCAAGATGATGCGGACCTTTCGGACATCCGGGTCAGGTATGGGAACGGCGGAAATCAGCGCTACGGAGTAGGGATGGAGGGGACGGGCAAAAAAGGCTTCTTTTGGAGCCAGTTCCACCACCTTTCCAAGGTACATGACGAGAATCCGATGGGAAATCTGCCGAACCACGGCAAGGTCATGGGAAATGAAGAGGTAAGTGAGGGAGTATTCCCTCTTCAGCTCTTGGAGGAGGTTGAGTACCTGAGCCCGTACAGAGACATCAAGGGACGAAAGGGCTTCATCGGCAATCACCAGGCGGGGACGAAGGGCAATAGCCCGGGCGATGCTGATGCGCTGCCTCTGTCCCCCGGAGAACTCATGAGGGAAACGGCGGACGTAGTCCCGGGAAAGACCGACCCGTTCAAGGAGCATCTCCACCTCTTTCTGCATGGCATCCCGGGGAACAACACGGTGTACCCTGAGCCCCTCCTCGAGGATGGCCTGGATGGTCATGCGGGGGTTGAGGGAACTGAAGGGATCCTGAAAAATCATCTGCATGTCCTTGCGAATGGGCCGTAGCTTCGCAGGGGGAAGCCTGGTGATATCCTGTCCGGCAAAGAAGATTCGTCCTTCTGTCGGTTCAAGGAGCCTGAGGATGGTCATCCCGAGCGTGCTCTTCCCGCACCCCGATTCCCCCACAATTCCAAGGGTCTCCCCCGAAAAGACCTCAAAGCTCACCCCGTCTACCGCCCGGATCCATCCCACAACCTTTTTGAAAACCCCTGCCCGGAGGGGGAAGTACTTCTTGAGGTTCTCAACACGGAGCAAGACTTCACCGTTACGCATGGCACACCTCGGGGAACGCAACATGATGGCAGTACACCACGTGCCCGTTGCCAAGAGCAACCTCCGGAGGCTCCGTGGCACAGGTTTCGTCTTCTAAGGAACAGCGACCCCGAAACCGACATCCCTCAGGAAAGTGGAGGGGATCCGGCACAAACCCCGGAATGCTCGCAAGGGCGTTTTCGTCCACATCGAGACGGGGCACAGAGCGCAGAAGCCCAAGCGTGTACGGGTGGCGGCAACGCTTGAAAATGTCGTACTTCGTCCCCCGTTCCACCACTTTCCCGGCGTACATGACCACAACCTCATCCGCCATATCGGCAACAATGCCAAGGTCATGGGTGATGAGGAGTATCGCCATGCCAATCTGCCTCTGGAGCTCCCGGAGGAGCTCGAGAATCTGCGCCTGAATGGTAACGTCAAGGGAGGTGGTAGGCTCATCGGCAATGAGCAATTTCGGCCGACAGGAAAGCGCCATGGCAATCATGGCCCGCTGTTTCATACCCCCGGAGAGCTCATGAGGGTACTCATTCAGGCGTTTCCTGGGTTCGGGAATGCCCACAAGGTGGAGCATTTCCTCCGCCAGAGCACGGGCTTTCTCCCGAGACACAGACTGGTGGAGAAGGATAGCTTCTACAATCTGTTCCCCCACGGTGTACACAGGGTTCAAGGCTGCAGAGGGTTCCTGGAAAATGATGGCAATCTCTTTCCCCCGAACCCTCTGCATTTCCCGCTCCGAAAGGGCCAGGAGATTCCTTCCCTCAAAGAGCACTTCCCCGCCAGCGATACGCCCGTTGGCCTCCACAAGACGCAGGATGGCCAGAGCCGTCACGCTCTTCCCGCATCCTGACTCCCCAACCAGCGCCACCGTTTTCCCAGGAGGAACGGTGAAACTCACCCCGTCAACCGCCCGGAGTTCCAGACCTTCGTCATTTCGAAAGTACACCTTGAGGTTGCGAACTTCAAGAAGCACGGGTTCCTTCACCACCGCAGGCGCGGGTCAAAGGCATCCCGCAGGGCATCACCCAGAAGATTCCAAGCGAGCACAAAAAGCACCATAGCCCCTCCGGGGAAGGCGATCATGTACCAGTACTTGAACGTGGCTCCGTATCCCCCAAGCATCCAGTTCCGGGCGTAATTGAGGAGTGCCCCCCAGTCAGCATACCCCTGGGGTGCCCCAAGACCAAGGAAACTCAGCGCTGCCGCCGTGATGACTAAAGACCCCATGCGCATGGAAGCCTGAATGAGCACGGGAAAAATGGCATTGGGGAGAACGTGGCGGAGGATAATGAGCGTATCGCTCACTCCCAGGGACTTCGCGGCCAGGATAAACTGCTCCTCCTTGACCTGGAGGATATTCCCCCGGATGAGACGGGCAGGATACATCCAGCTGAACACAATGAGGGCAATCATCACCTTATCAAGTCCCGTGCCGAGGACCGTGGTGAGCACCATGGCAGCCACGAGGAAAGGAATGGCCATAAAAATATCCGTCACCCGCATGAGGATCTCATCGAGAATCCTTCCAAAGTACCCGGCAAGAGACCCCACAAAAAGCCCGATGGCTGTTGAAGCAAGGGTTACGAGGATGCCGATACGGAAGGCCGTACGCGTCCCCCACACAACACCGTAGAAAATGTCCCGTTTCCCGGCAACACCAAACGGATGCTCCCGAGAGGGGGGAAGGGGATCGGCACTCCAGGTCACCACAGGCATGAAGTATGGATCCCGCCCGGGCTTCGGAGGAGCAAGGAGAGGAGCAAAGAGCGCCACGATGACAAAAAGTCCGAGAAGGACAACACCCAGAACTCCGGAAGCATTGGAAAAGAGTCGCCGAAGCGCTTTCCTTGTCTCTTCCCGCATCACTCAAGCCTCACTCTTGGGTCGATCAAGGCGTAGGAGAGATCCACACAGAGGTTCCCAATGACCAAGATGAGACCGAAAAAGAGGCTTCCACCCATAATGGAAGCGTAATCGAGCTGTTGCGATGCGAGGGCAATGAAGCTTCCAAGGCCGGTCCGGTTGAAAATCGTCTCCACAATGACTGTTCCGGCAAGGAGCCCGATCACCGTCTGGCCAGACACCGTGGCCACCGGAATAAGGGCGTTTCTCTTCGCATGCTTGTGAATGACCACACGCTCATCAAGGCCTTTCGCCCGGGCCGTTCGAACGTACTCTTTGCGAAGCACCTCAAGCATGGAGGAACGGGTAATCCTGAGGAGGAAGGCAAACTCCACATATGTCAGGGTGAGCACCGGCCCGGCGAGGTGCCGCAGTGCATCGAGAAACACATCAAACCGCCCGTTGAGAAGGGCATCAAGGGTGAGCATCCCGGTGAAATTCCGGAAATGCGGGGATTTGACAATTTCCTCGGCCCAGACACTCAGGTTTCCCGGTGGGAACCACCCCAGCGTGCCGTAGAAAATCATGAGGACAAAGAGTCCGAAAACAAAATCGGGGAAGGACCATCCAACCACGGCGAAAATGCGCAATCCGTGGTCCAAGGGCCTGTTGTGGTGGAGCGCCGCCAGGACGCCGAGGGACGTTCCGAGGAAGATGATGGGGATGGCGGCGAAAAGGGTGAGCTCCAGGGTGTACGGAAAACGCTTGAGGATGGCTGAGAGCACCGGTTCCTTCCCCACGTAGGACCACCCGAGGTTTCCCCGGAGGACGTTCTTCAGCCATCGACCGTACTGGATAATCAGCGGGTCGTTGAGCCCGTAGAGCTCGACGAGCTTGTCCACATCGGCCCCCTTCAGACGCTCAGGACTGTTAATGAAGGTAGCCAGGCGCTGGTACGGACCAAGAAAACCGATCATGAGGAAAATGAGGAGAGAAATCCCAAAAAGCGTCAGAGGGAGAAAAAGGAGACGCCGAAGGATGTAGAAAATCATAAGCGCGAACCAGGCCCCATGGGGACCACAGTCCCCATGGGGTTCCAGCACAGTGTCACCTCACTCTTCTTTCCACACACCGTCATAGTTGACTTCTCCAGGACGCATGGGGTTGAACATCCAGCCCTTCACCCAGCTCCGCATGGCATAGACCTCTTCCGGCTGATACAGGGGCATGCCAAGGGCGTTTTCATAGGCAATTTTCTGGATTTCCTCGTACATGGCCTGCCGCTTGGCGGGATCCGTTTCCTCAATGGCCTTTTCAATCAGGGCGTCGAGGTTCTCTTCGGCGAATTTCCGGAATGCCTCTCCCTGGGTCGTTCCGTACACGCCGTTACTGTGGTAGTAGGTGAAGATGAAGTTGTGCGGATCCGGGTAATCGGCAAGCCACCCGATGATGAATGCCGGAAGCTGCCCCTGCCTGTAGGCGTCAAGGTAGGTCGGCCACTGGACCCCCTGAACCTCGATTCGGAACTTCGGGTTCAGCGATTCGATGTTCTCCTTGAGCATCTCGCAGGCCGTCTGGCGAGCCTCGTTCCCGGTATTGTAGAGGAGCGTAAGCTTAAAGCCTTTCTCCCAGAGCTCACCATTCCAGGCTTTCTGGAATTCTTCCTTTGCTTTCTCAAGGTCAAAGGGGTACATGGGGAGATTTTCGCTGAAGCCGATGAGTCCCCGTGGAATAACCGAAGGAACGCGGTGTCCGTATCCTTTGAGGACCTGCGCAATGAAGGTGTCGTAGTCAAAGGCGTACGAAAAAGCCTTCCGCACATGGACGTCGCTGAAGAAATCCGGCGGAATGCCCTCGCCGTCGAGCTTCCCACTCCCAAGGTATTTGCTGTCCTTGGCCACCGTCCAGTTGAAGTGGAGCGCCGTGATGGTGAGGCGGGAACCTTCCTTAACGACGACTCCTGGCAGTCCTTTCACCTGGTCCAGGTACTGGAGGGGTGTAGCAACCTGATCCGCATCCCCAGCCTCAAGCATGGAACGCCGTGTGCTCCACTCATCAACGCCCCAGATGATGACCTTGGCGAGTTTCGGCTTCTCTCCCCAGTACTCGTCATTCCTGACCAGGGTGACTTTCTGCTGGGTCCTGTCCCACTCAAGGAGCTTGAAGGGTCCGGTCCCAATGGCCTTTTCGTAGAGAGGGCTCTTCTCCTTCTTCCAGTTGTGGTACTTCCACCATCCGTCGGCCTGACCGTCCCAGAGACCCAGGGAGATACAGGTCTCCTTGTCAAGGATGGCACTCCAGCTTGCGTTCTGGGCAAGGATGCTCAGGAAGGGCGCGAAAGGCCTTGAAAGGTGGAAGACCACACTGTCCCCCTCGACCTCAACAGCCGGGTCAATGTACGTGGTGTAGAAATCGATGAGCTTCTGGCGGTACTCTTCGCTTTTGAGGTTGCCTTCTTCATCAACCATGTCGCTCCAGGCAATACCCACCTTGTCCTTCACAAAGTCCTCGAGGGTCTCGTAGCCAAAGAGAGCCTCGATGAGCATCCACATGGGTCCTGCGTAGGGGTCAAAGAGGATGCCCCGCTCGAAACTGTACTCCACATCTTCAGGGGTGAGCTCGTTCCCGTTGTGGAATTTCACACCCTTGCGGATGGGGAACACATAGGTCTTCCCCCCGTCCCGAACGAGCCCATTCTCAACGGTGGGAACCTCAGTCGCCAGGCGGGGGACGAACTCGGTGACGCTCTCACCCTTGTAGGCGATGAGGTTCTCGTATACGAAGTTGATCACTTCACCGCTTGCCGTATCGTACGCATAGTGTGGGTCAAGGGTATCTGGTTCCCCGATGCTAAGGTAAATGTACGTGTCGGGATTCTTGACCTCTGCGAAGACAGGCAGCACACCCAAAAGAGCAAAGAACACACAACCAAGGACGACCAGAAACCTTTTCACTCCTCGCACCTCCTCACTTCAATCGCTTCAGGCGGGGATTGGGGATGATCCCCGGGATTCTCCCACGCTTGGCCACGTTCTGCCCCGCAACCTCCTTGATGTCCATGGTCATGTCGATGGGTGGAGCACTGCTGATGTAGCTCCCCACCCCAAAAACGTCCGCCTTGTCCCGTAAAAGGGCAATCCTCTCTGGATTCAGCCCTCCCGAGACCACAATCTTCACATGAGGGAAACCGGCCTGCCGCAGCCGCTCCCGGACCTCCTCCACCAGGGCCGGGGTAACCCCTCCTCGCTCGTCAGGGGTGTCCAGACGAACCCCAGAAAGCCTCTCCCCAAGAACTCTTGCCACCCGGAGAGACTCCTCGGCCTCGTCCTTGAAGGTGTCCACGAGGATGATTCGGGGGAAGCGCTCCGGAATAGCCTCCTCAAAGGCCTTAGCCGTGATGACCGTATCCCCCACGATGAGGATGACTGCGTGAGGGATTGTTCCTCCCGGCTCCTTCCCAAAGAGCTTGGCCCCGAGAATACACGCCGCACCATCCACGCCCCCCACGAGTGCTGCCCGTTCAAGCACCGGAGCCACCGCAGGATGTACGTGACGGGCACCAAAAGAGAGCACGAGTTTTTCCCCGGCAGCCCTCTTGCACTCTCTGGCCGCCGTTGCCCACCCGGAACTGTGGGCGAGGATGCCAAGAAGAGGCGTTTCGAAAATCCCAAATTCTGAATACGGCCCTCGAATGCGCATGATCACCTCCTTAGCGGCAAACTCCTCTCCTTCCTCAAGCCCCCAGATTTCAACGTTGCTCTCCGAAAGGAGATTCAGGACCTCTGAAACCCCGCAGAGGACACCGGGACGGCGGGGGAAAACCTCGGCAGTCACCACGGTATCGGCAAGCTTCAGGTGGCGGAGAATCTCCTGGGCCGTCACAAAGTAGACATCTGTGGTGTACCCCTTTCGGATTTCCTCGTGGGTTGCAGAATAGAAAAGCCTCTCCTTCCCTACCTGAAAGGCCTCGACCTCTTCAAGCGACGAAAGCCACGGTCGCTTCGACATTCCCTCTCCCTCACCGGACAAGAAGCAGTGAGAACACCAGCGAAAGCACCATTAGGGCGACACCAAAGACAACGGTGAGTTTGCTCAGAATCGGGAGAGCTCGAAACTTCGCACTTCGGTCTGCCCGGGTCATGCCCCCGAATATCCCTCCGCCAACGCCAGATTTCCGGGGCTGGAGGACGACAACGAGAATGAGCGCCACGGATACCACAATCTGGACAACCATCCATCCTTCCATGCCTCAAGCTCCTCCACTCTTTCTCAGAAACGCCCGTTCCGTCTCTTCCACGATTTTCAGAAACTTCCCCGGGTCGAGGCTGGCACCACCAACAAGCGTCCCGTCGATGTTCTCCTGAACCACAAAGTCGAAGACGTTCTCCGGGGTGACGCTCCCCCCATAAAGGATACGGATACCCGACGCAACCTCCTGACCGAATCGCCCGGCAAGCTCCTCACGGATGAACCGGATAACCTCCTCGGCATCCTGGGGTGTTGAGGCCCTACCGGTGCCAATGGCCCATACCGGCTCGTAAGCAATCACCAAGGACTGTGCCTCCTCAGGGGTGAGATGGGCAATACCCTGAAGGAGCTGCTCCTGCACAACCTCCCGGGTTTTCCCTGCCTCCCGCTCGCTTAGGGTCTCCCCAACACAGAGAATGGGGGAAAGGTGAAAGCTGCAGAGCGTCTTCACCTTCCGGCCCACTTCCTCGGAGGTCTCGCGGAAGATATGCCGCCGTTCCGAATGTCCCACAATCACGTACCGGCACCCGAGTTCCTGCAACATGCAGGCAGAAATCTCCCCGGTGAAGGCTCCCTGGACCTCCCAGTGGACATTCTGTGCCCCAAGCCGCACTGGAGTCTGGCAAAACCGGTCTCGCAGTACCGGTAAAGCCGTGAAAGGTGGGCAGATAACGACCTCGAGGCCCTGAAATTCCCGCATTCTGGAAAGGAAAGCCTCGGCATATGCCGAGGCTTCCCCGATGGTCTTGTGCATCTTCCAGTTTCCGGCAGCAATCAGTGTGCGATTCATGAAGCTTCCCTCTCACCGCATCATGTACTGGGCAAGGTCCACAACCCGGCAGGAGTACCCCCATTCGTTGTCGTACCAGGCAAGCACCTTCACCATGTTGCCGATGACCTTGGTGGAAAGGGCATCAACAATGGAGGACTCAGTGGTGTGGAGGAAATCCGCCGACACCAGAGGCTCCTCGCAGTACGCCAGAATACCCTTGAGTTCACCCTCTGCTGCTTTTTTCAGTGCTTCGTTCACCTCGTCCTTTGTGGGTTCCTTCTCCACCACCGCCACAAAGTCCACAATGGAGACATCGGGTACCGGAACACGAATGGCCATGCCGTCGAGCTTTCCTTTGAGGTCAGGAATGACCTCTCCCATGGCCACTGCTGCACCGGTTGTGGTGGGAATCATAGACATGGCCGCAGCCCGGGCTCTCCGGAGGTCCTTGTGGGGGAAATCAAGGATAACCTGGTCGTTGGTGTACGCGTGGACAGTGGTCATGAACCCTCGCTGGATCTTGAAGTTCTCGTGCAGCACCTTCACCACCGGAGCGAGACAGTTCGTGGTGCACGAGGCGTTGGAGACAATGTGGTGATTCGCCTTGTCGTACATCGTGTGGTTCACGCCCATCACAATGGTCACATCGGGATTCTTGGCCGGTGCGGTGATGAGCACCTTCTTAGCCCCCGCCTGCAGGTGCAACGAAGCGCCCTGACGGTCGGTGAACTTCCCCGTGGACTCAATCACGAGCTCTACACCGAGATCCTTCCAGGGCAGCTGAGCAGGGTCTTTCTGAGCAAAGACCTTGATGGTCTTCCCATCAACAATCAGCGCATCGTCAGCAGCCTCGATTTTGTTAGGAAGGGTCCCGTGGACGGAGTCGTACTTCAAAAGGTGCGCGAGAACTTTGGCACTTGTCAGGTCGTTCACGGCTACAACGTCTATGTCGCCACCGACCTCGAGAATTCTGCGGAACACCAGTCGCCCGATCCTTCCGAATCCGTTGATCGCAACTTTCATTGCTTCTACCCCCTTTGTTCCCGGAATAAACTAAAGCACTTTATCATACCCGAATTCCTGAAATAAGGCAAGAAAAAAGGGCACCGTACGGTGCCCTTTTTTCTTGCCTTGCACCTCATATGATGGCCCGTTCGGTGTTGACATCGAAAACGTGCATCTTGCTCGTATCCACTACAATCTTCATGCTGGCCCCAACTTCAGTATGGGTCTGCATGTCGAGAACGGCAACAATGGTGTGCGGACCAGAGGTGAGGTAGATGATTTGCTCGGAACCCAGAGGCTCAATAACATCCACCACGGCGTCAATGACATTGCCATCGTCCCGCAACATTTCCTTCGAGACCGCAAGGTCGTACACATCCTGGGGACGAATACCGAAGGTGACTTCCTTGTTCACATAGGGTTCAAGTGGCGCTTTGTACTCTGCTGGCACCTTAATCCTGAAGGACCCTCCATCGAGGATAAGGGTGTCGTTCTCCTTCTTGAGCACTACGTCGAGGAAGTTCATAGAAGGAGTACCGATGAAACCGGCGACGAACTTGTTGATGGGTTTGTTGTAGAGCTCAAGAGGAGTTCCTACCTGCTGGACCACTCCGTCCCGCATGACCACAATCCGGTCCCCCAGGGTCATGGCCTCCACCTGGTCGTGAGTGACGTAGATCATCGTGGTCTTGAGACGGTCGTGGAGCTTGGCAAGCTCTGCTCTCATCTGCACCCGAAGCTTGGCATCAAGGTTGGAGAGGGGCTCGTCGAAGAGGAAAACCTTGGGGTGACGGACAATGGCCCGTCCAACAGCTACACGCTGCCTCTGACCACCAGAGAGCTGCTTTGGCTTCCGGTAGAGGAGCTCCTGAATCCCCAGGATTTCCGCGGCTTCCTTCACCCGGCGATCGATCTCATCCTTGGGGAACTTGCGAAGTCGAAGACCAAAGGCCATGTTGTCGTAGACGTTCATGTGGGGGTAGAGCGCGTAGTTCTGGAAAACCATGGCGATGTCTCGGTCTTTCGGGGGGACGTCGTTTACCAGAACGTCGTCGATGTAGATTTCGCCTTCATCCACTTCCTCTAACCCCGCAATCATCCGAAGCGTCGTGGTTTTCCCGCACCCTGAAGGACCAACGAGAACGACGAACTCCTGGTCTTTGATCTCAAGGCTCACGTTGTTCACCGCAATAACGTCTCCGAATCGCTTCACCACGTTCTTCAGAGTCACACTCGCCATTTATGCTCCCCCTTTTTCACCAGAATGAAACTCCACACAGGGAAACTCTCTCCAAAAGACATTTTAGAAGATTGTTCACATTCTGTAAACCCTTCAGGTCACATGGATTTCTCCTGGAACCTTTCCGCCGCTTCCTCCAGGGCTTTCAGCCGACGGTACACCTCGCCCTTGGAAACAGGAGGTGAACAGTAACTCCCGAGCTCCCGGAGTGAAGCATAGGGGTAACGGATTCTCAAAAGGGCAATCTCTCGGAGCCTTGGCGGAAGCAATTCCAGAGGAAGACTTCTGATTTTCTCCCGCTGACGCAGCGAGGACCGGACGGTCCGCTCAAGGTTTGAGGTGGTGTAATTCACCCAGCGGGTGAGGTCATTGACCGTTTCCTTCTCCACACGTAGGCGCTCGAGTTCCAGGTGACTCCGGAAGGCCCCAAGGTACCCCAGGAAAAGACCGATAGTCTCCGCGTTTTTGGTGTAGAGGTGCCACTCGCTTTTGACTTGGCGGCAGCGAAGGGGTATCCCCCGGGCTTTGAGGGTTTCCTGGACAAGGAGTGCCCATGCCCTTGAGGGGAACCGAATCTCGAGCTGATAGCTCCGCAGGGGGTCTCCCACATACCCCCGGAGTTCAAAAACCCCCCGGATGAAGTCCGCAGCAACCTCTTCTTTAAGAAAACCGGTAAGGACAGAAACATCGTAGAATCCGAAATCCTCAAGGACCGCCTCGGAAATGCCGATTTCCAGGCGATAAAAAAGCCCCGAACGAATACCCCGTTCCCTGGAGCGTCCAAGCTCATAAGGCGCAAGAGGGGAGAATTCTCTCTTGAGGACCAGGCACTTCTTTAGAGGAGCAAGAGAGGAATGTGAGAGGCAAAGGAAAAGTCCTTCTTCTCCCTTCCGGATCACGCCACTCCTCAAAAGACCAGCAAATTCAGCCCTTCGCCGCTCTTTCTCGGGAGGAAAAAGGGCACAGAGCTCATCCTGAAGAAGAGCCCGAAAGTCCATGTTGGTAAACCTCTTGAAGCCGCTCTTTAAGACGGGCGATGACCTCCTGGGGAATCCTCAGGCGTCTACTGACCTCTTTAGGATCCGCTTCACAGAGTGATCGCAAATCCTCAAAGGCAGTAAGAATCTTCTCCCGCCGCTTTGGCCCGATGCCTTCCACCTCCTCAAGGAGCGAACCAAAGGACTTCTTGTTCCTCCGCACTCGGTGGAAGGTCACAGCAAAACGGTGCGCTTCGTTTCTCACCCGCTGCAGGAACTGCAAAACTTCAGAGTGAGGGGGAAGCGCAAGGGGTGTAGCTCTCTCGGGAAGGTAAATCTCCTCAAACTCCTTGGCCAGAGCAAGCACCGGACAGGAAACGCCGAGTTCCCGGAATACCTCAAGCGCCACGTTGAGCTGCCCCCGCCCCCCATCAAGGAGTAGAAGGTCAGGAAGGCTCCCTTCCCCCGACTGCAACCTCCGGAAATGCCGGACGAGAACCTCCCGCATCATGCCAAAGTCGTCGGGGTGACCCTCACCTTTCACGACAAATCTTCGGTACCCTTTGGGGTATGGAACCCCGTCAAGGAAGGCCACCACCACCCCCACAGCCTCTTCACCCTGAAAAGTGGAGATATCCACACCCTCCACAAGGCGAGGGAAAGAGGGAAGTCCAAGGACATTCTGAAGACCCCGAAGGAGCTCCGTTGACGCTCGCTCACGTTTTTTGCGTCTGAGCACCTCCGCCTCAAGGCTCCTCTGAGCGTTCTCTAAAGCCAGAAACATCATTTCCTCCTCCTCACCACTGCAGGGAGGGGTAACCGTAAAGGGGAAGAACTCACTGAGTTCCCGGAGAACCTCCAGATGCTCCACCGCCACACACACCCGCCTGGGAAAGTGGAAAGCGTGGAGGTATATCTGTTCCAGGAACTCCCGAAGGAGCGCCTCCTTACTTTGCCATCCCAAAGACGAGGCAACAAAGCTCTCGCTCCCGATGAGCCTTCCCTGGCGAACGCGGAGCACCACAAAAAGCGCGACTTCTTCGTCGCGGACAACTTCCACAAAGTCAATGTCTTCGGGCTGCGAAAGGACTAAGCGGTACCGCGTTGCAACTTTCTGGAGGGCCTCAAGCTTTTCCCGGTAGTAGATGGCCCGCTCAAAATCCAGGGCATCTGCAGCTTTCCACATCTCATCCTCAATCCACCGGGCGATTTCCTCATACTTTCCGTTGAGGAAATCCACGGCCTTCCTGAAGTTCTCCTGGTACTCCGCCCGGCTCATGCGGCCCACACAGGGAGCTCCACAGAGACCAAGCTCGAAATCGATGCAGGGCCGGCGAAGAGGGAAAGAGGATTCAGGAATGGTGCATCCCCGCAGACGAAAAATCGACCGGAGGAGCTTCAGGCCCTCCCGGGTCTTCCGGGAATCTGTGAAGGGTCCAAAATACACCCCTTCGCCTCCGGTCTTTTTTCGGGCAAACCGAACCGCAGGGAAATCTCCCCTCGTCTCAAAGAGGATGTAAGGATAACTCTTGTCATCCCGTAAACGGAGGTTGTAAGGAGGACGGAAACGTTTGATCAGTTCCTCCTCAAGGAGGAGCGCCTCATGTTCGTTCCCTGTCACAAAGTACTGCACCGACGCAACGGCCTCAAGCATTCCCTCTTTAAGAGGGGAAGAAGCCCGGTAGAAATGGGACTTCACCCTCTTGAGGATGTTCACAGCTTTCCCGACATAAAGGACCTGACCTTCACCGTCCTTCAGGACGTACACCCCGCATTCCACAGGAAGGCAGTCAAGGTCCTCTCGTTTCACCTCAAAGGGGACATAGTGCTTTCTTTCGGTCAGCCTGCAGCACCTCTCTCAGGAACTGGCCTGTGTAGGAGGAGGGAACCTGAGCGACTTCTTCCGGAGTTCCCTGAGCAACGATGTAGCCACCCTTCTCTCCTCCCTCAGGACCCAGGTCGATGAGATAGTCACACGATTTGATGACGTCAAGGTTATGCTCGATGATGAGCACAGTGTTCCCTCGGTCCCGAAGCTCAAGCAGCACCGAGAGGAGTTTCTCAACATCGGCAAAGTGCAGCCCGGTGGTCGGTTCATCAAGAAGATACAGGGTCCTTCCCGTTGCCACCTTCCCGAGTTCCCGTGCGAGCTTCACCCGCTGCGCCTCTCCACCAGAGAGGGTTGTAGCCGGCTGTCCGAGTTTGATGTACCCCAGACCAACCCGCTGGAGCACCTCGAGTTTGCGCCGGATAGTGGGGATATGTTCAAAGAACCCTATAGCCTCGTCAACGCTCATGTCTAAAACGTCGGCGATGTTCTTCCCTTTATACTTGATGTCGAGTGTCTCCCTGCCGTAGCGCTTCCCCTGGCACTGCTCGCAGGTCACAAAGACATCCGGGAGAAAATGCATCTCAATTTTGATGACGCCATTCCCCTGACAGGCCTCACACCGCCCACCCTTGAGGTTAAAGCTGAATCGTCCTGGTTTGTACCCCCGGGCTCTGGATTCTGGAAGCTGAGCAAAAAGCGTCCGGATATCGGTGAAAACCCCGGTGTAGGTGGCAGGATTTGAACGAGGGGTTCGCCCGATTGAGGACTGGTCGATCACGATGACTTTATCGATGTACTCCACACCTTCAATGGCGTCGTGGTCTCCGGCAACCTCTCTGGACCCATGGAGGATTCGAGAAAGTCCCCGGTACAGGATATCATAAAGGAGCGTGCTTTTCCCTGAACCGGAAACCCCCGTGATGCCCACAAGAAGCCCAAGGGGAATGCTCACCGTGATGTTCTTGAGGTTATTTGCCCGGGCACCTCGCACCACAAGCCATTCATCTCCCGGGGGCTTTCTCCTGGTAGGTACAGGGATGCACCTTCGACCACTGAGATAGAGTCCGGTCAGGCTTTCGGGATTCTCCATGATTTCCTGGGGTGAACCCGAGGCCACAACCCTCCCACCTTTCTCCCCCGCTCCAGGACCAATATCCACCACAAAGTCTGCACTCCTGATGGTTTCGGCATCGTGTTCCACCACGATCACCGTGTTCCCAAGGTCCCGGAGTTTCTTCAAGATGGCAATAAGCTTCTGGTTGTCCCGGGGATGGAGACCGATGGTGGGCTCATCGAGGACGTAGAGAACCCCCACAAGACCAGAACCAATCTGTGTTGCCAGGCGTATTCTCTGCGCCTCTCCACCGGAAAGGGTGGCGGCAGAGCGGTTGAGGGTCAGGTACTCAAGACCGACCTCCTTCAGAAAGCCCAGGCGGGAACGGATTTCTCGCAGCACCGGTTCTGCAATGACCGCCTCGTTCCCGGAGAAGCTAAGGTTCTCGAAAAACTCAAGAAGTTCCCCAATGGTCAGGCGGGAAAGGTCCCCAATGGAGAACCCTTGAATCTTCACCGAAAGGCTTTCCTTTCGGAGGCGATCTCCCTGACACTCAGGACACACCCTGGTTGAGAGGAACGGGGCAATCTCTTCCTGCTCCCACCAGTCCTGGGCACTGGCAAGCTTTCGCTCAAGAATAGGGATGATGCCTTCAAAGACTCCATCGCCGTAGAGGATGAAATTCCGCTCCTCCTCGGTGAGATCCCGGAATGGCCGGTTGGTCGGGATGCCCCGTGCAGCAAAAGCCCGACGAATCCGCGCTCCCCAGTAGCTCTCCGGATCCAGATGGTCCCAGGGAACAATAGCTCCCTCGTCGATGCTTTTCGAATAATCGGGCACCACGAGATCCGGATCCACAAAGGCAAGAAACCCCAGACCACTGCAGCGAGGACAGGCTCCGTAAGGGTTATTGAAAGAGAACATCCGGGGAGTAATCTCCGGGAAGTTCACCCCACAGTCCACACACGCGAAACGTTCGCTGAAAAGGAGTTCCTTTATCGTCCCTTCCTCCCATATCCCAACTTTGAGCACACCCTTCCCGTAGCGAAGGGCGATTTCCACGGAATCGCTCACCCGGCGTTCGATATCCTCCTCAATGATGATCCGGTCAACAATAAGGTCAATGTCGTGTTTTTTGTTCCGGTCAAGCTCTATGCTCTCCCACTCTTCCAAGTCAAAGATTTCCCCGTTGACGCGAACCCGGGCGAATCCGTTTTTGAAGAGATCGGCAAGGAGCTTCCGGTACTCCCCCTTCCTTCCCCGTACCAGAGGAGCCATGATGAGGACCCTGGACCCCTGGGGAAGGGAGAGGATTTCGTCGGTAATCTGCTGCACCGTCTGGCGAGCAATGGGCTTCCCGCACTGGGGACAGAAAACCTTGCCACATCGGGCGAAAAGCACCCTCATGTAGTCGTAAATCTCCGTGACCGTTCCCACAGTGGAACGAGGGTTATGGGATGACACCTTCTGGTTGATGGCAATCGCCGGGGAGAGTCCCTCGATAGAGTCCACATCGGGCTTCTCCATCCGCTCCAAGAACTGTCGGGCGTAAGAAGAAAGGGACTCAAGGTACCTCCTCTGTCCTTCGGCGTAAATGGTGTCAAAAGCAAGGGAAGACTTTCCCGACCCACTGAGACCGGTGATAACCACAAACCGGTTCCGGGGAATCTCAAGGTCCACGTTTTTCAGGTTGTGTTCTCGTGCTCCACGAATGACAATCTTACCGTCCTGCATCGTTCTCGCCCTGGTGCAGCGTCCGCTTCTCCTGCAAGGAACGCAAACGGAAGATCTCATCCCGCAGGAGGGCAGCCTTTTCAAACTCCAGGCGCCTGGCCGCTTCCTTCATCTCCCGGGTCAGCCGCTCAATGAGCCGCTCCAGGTTCTCCTCGCTCTCCTCGAGTTCCTCCACAAGGAGACAGGCCTCCTCCGCCTCCTTGGAGAGGCCAGCCTCTTCAGGAATAAGGGTCCGGACTTCCTTTGTGATAGTCTGCGGCACAATCCCGTGTTCTCTATTATACGCCTCCTGAATAGCCCTCCGTCGTTTCGTCTCTGCCAGAGCCCGCTCCAGAGAACGGGTCATGGTGTCGGCGTAGAGGATGGCCCGTCCTTCGGCGTTGCGCGCCGCTCTCCCAATCGTCTGAATGAGCGCCACCTCAGAACGCAAAAATCCCTCTTTGTCGGCATCAAGAATCGCCACAAGGGCTACTTCCGGGAGGTCAAGGCCCTCCCTGAGGAGGTTAACCCCCACAAGGACGTCAAATTCCCCTGCCCGAAGATCCCGGATAATCCGGGCCCGTTCCAGGGTATCAATCTCTGAGTGCAGGTACCTCACCCGAATACCAAGACTGTACAGGAACTCGCAGAGGTCCTCGGCGCTCTTTTTGGTGAGCGTGGTGACAAGAACTCTCTGGTTCTTCTGCACTACCTTTCGAATCTCCCCCACGAGGTCCTCGACCTGACCCCTGGCAGGACGCACCTCAACCTCCGGGTCCAGAAGGCCGGTGGGTCGGATCAGTTGCTCCACCACCTGAGCGCTCACGTTCAGTTCGAACTCTCCCGGTGTCGCCGAAACGAAAATGCATCGGGAAATCTTCTTCTCGAACTCTTCAAACCTCAGGGGCCGGTTATCGAAACAGGAAGGGAGGCGAAAGCCAAATTCCACAAGGCTCTCTTTCCTCGAACGATCCCCCTCGTGCATTCCCCGAAGCTGGGGAACCGTCACATGGGATTCGTCAATGAAAAGGAGGAAGTCCTCCGGAAAGTAATCAAGCAGGGTATAGGGCGGTTCCCCAGGCTGACGGCCATCAAGATACCGGGAGTAATTTTCAATTCCCGGACAGTATCCCGTTTCCCGGAGCAGTTCAAGGTCGTACCGCGTCCGCCGCTCCAGGCGTTCCGCCTCAACAAGCCTTCCCTGGGAGAGGAAATAGGCCACCCGTTCCCGAAGTTCTTCTTCAATCCCAAGAAGCGCCCGCTCAAAAATCTCCTGGTCTGCAAGGTAATGCCGGGCGGGGTAGATGAAGACCTCATCAAGCTTTCCGAGAACCTTCCCGCTCACAGGGTGGAGAACCTTAATGTTCTCCACCGTATCCCCAAAGAACTCGAAACGAAAGACCTCTTCGCTATAAGCCGGGTAGACCTCAACGGTATCGCCCTTCATGCGAAAGACCCCCGGCATGAATTCCACCTCATTCCGCTCGTAGAGAAGGTCCACGAGACGGTGGGCAAAATCCTTCCTCTTATAGGCGTCTCCCACTCGGACACGGAAAACCCGGCGGGCGTACTCCTTTGGAGAACCAATGCCGTAGATGCACGAAACAGAGGCCACAATGATGACGTCGTTGCGTTCCATCAGAGCGCTTGTTGCCCGAAGACGCAACCGGTCGATGTACTCGTTAATCGAAGCGTCCTTTTCAATGTAGAGATCGTACTCAGGAACGTAGGCCTCAGGCTGGTAGTAATCGTAGTAGCTCACGAAATACTCCACAGCATTCTCGGGGAAAAACGCCCGCATCTCGCTATAAAGCTGAGCAGCCAGGGTCTTGTTGTGAGAGATGATCAGGGTTGGCCGGTTGTACCGGGCAATGACGTTGGCCATGGTGAAAGTTTTCCCCGACCCGGTCACCCCAATAAGGGTCTGGTACCGGTACCCCCGGAATAACCCCTCAACTAGACGTTCAATGGCCTGGGGCTGATCGCCACAGGGGCTGTACGGTGCCACAAGACGGAAGATCCCCCGCTTCATAACTCCTCACTTCTATAAGAAAACCCGAATCCCCCTCTCCTACTTCCCGGAGAACCAGTCCGGAAAGAGAGAGAAAACCCTTTGTTCCAAAAGCTCTGTGGAGGAGTCGTTGATGAGGACCTTCGAAGCTCTCCGGCGGAGAGCGGGAAGAAACCTCTGGGTGCTCAAGCGAAGCGCAATCTCCCTCTCCTGAAGCCCCTTTTGCTGCAACCGCTCACGGCGAACGTGCCAGGGAGCATCCACAAAAAGGAGGTCCGAAAGGAGAGCGCACAGACCCGCTTCAAAAAGCACTGCTCCCTCGACCACGACGAAATCTGCTCGGAGTCTTTGGCAGCGCCTCCACACCTCCCAGAAAAGCAGGGGATGGGCAAGGTTATTAAGGCAAAAGAGCATTGGCCAGCTCCGGAAAACCAGCCGGGCGAGCTTCCGTCTCTCGAGGTTCCCCCACCTGTCCAGAAAAAAGCGTCCGAAGGCGAGAACAATGAGCTTCCAGAGGGGTTTCCCCTTCCGGGAAAGTTCCCGAGCAAGGTCGTCAAGGAGAATGACGGGAATGCCCCTTGCCCCAAAAAGGGCAGCAACCGTGCTCTTTCCCGAGGCCACCCCACCTCCGATACCGAGAATCCTCGGTCCCTTATTCCCTGTAGACCTCAACGTACCTCTTGATGGCCTGTTCCCAGGAGAAATCGCTCGCCATGGCATTGGCCACCATGGTGTAGAAGAGATCCTGGTCCTCAAAGTACACATGGAGTGCCCTCCTGACCGCCCGGAGAAACTCACTGGCTGAGAATTCTCCAAATTGGAACCCAGTGCTGAGACGGGGATTGAAAGGGTAGTCAACAACCGTATCCCTAAGTCCACCCACCCCCCGGACGATGGGGAGTGTGCCGTAACACATGGCGATCATCTGGCTGATGCCGCAGGGCTCAAAAAGCGATGGCAGCACCAGGAAGTCTGAGGCGGCATAGGCAAGATGGGCAAGACTCTCGTCGAACATCACCATTACCCGCAGCCTGGGATAGTGCTGCTCAAGGTCTTTCAGTGCCCGTTCGTAGAAGGCCTCACCCATACCCAGGAAGAACCAGTATGCCGGGAGGGAGAAAAACTCCTCAGGACGTTCCAGGAAAAGCCGTATCCCCTTCTGCTCCACAAAGCGGGAAATAAAGGCGATGACAGGAAGGGTTGCCTCCACCCCCGGACCAAAGTACTGTTCGAGGAAGCGGAGTTTATTCTTTCTTTTCCCTTCAAGGTTCTCCCTCCCGTAGTGTTCCTCGAGGAAGGGGTCAAGGCTGGGGTGGAAAATTTCCGTGTCAATGCCGTTGACAATCCCCACGATTTTCTTGCGATGGGACAGAGCCCGAAGGAGACCATCAAGACCTTCCCCGAACTCGGGAGAGCAAATTTCACGAGCATAGGTGGGGCTCACGGTGGTGATGATGTGGGAGAAAAGGAGACCCGCCTTCATGAGATTGAGGTTCCCGTAGAACTCAAGGTACTCATGGGTGAAGAAGTGATTGGGGAGGTTGACCAGCCGGAAGAGTTCCCCCCGTCCAATGCCCTGGTAGGCAAGATTGTGAATGGTGAAAAGGACTTTTGCGGCTCTGGGCCGATACTGAGGCCAGTACCGCTCAAGGTAGGCACAAAGGAGGGCGCTCTGCCAGTCGTGACAGTGCAGGAGGAAAACTTCTTCCTGCCAGCGCACCAGGTACTCGAACACCGCCCGGGAGAAGAAGATGAACCGTTCGAGGTCATCAGGATACCCGTACATCCGCTCACGCCCAAAAAAGCGTTCACAGGCCACAGCGAAAAGGGATTGGCTGTCGTCTATCCTGTACTCAAGAAATTCCGCCCGGGCCATGGTCTCCCCAAAGGGGAACTCCAGGGCCTTTTGCCTAACAAAAGGGAAATCCTGCAACATCCGGGCGTATCCGGGGAGGAAGAGCTTGACCCGAAACCCAAAGCGGGGGAGGTATTTGAACAGAGCTCCCACCACGTCCCCCAGACCGCCGCTTTTGGCAAAAGGATATGCCTCCGAAGCAACGAGCACAACTTCCACGTTCATCCTCCCTCTCCTATGACCAGGAGTCCACACTCTCCTTTCCCTCGTTCCACGACCTCGAGCCGCCACTTCCCCTTAAGAAACCGTTCCGAAAACACACCGAGAAACTGCCTGAAATCCCCAGAGAAAAGGGGGATATCGGCAGAGAGCTGCTTCCCTGCCCTGCACAGCTGCCGGACACCTCCTGCGCTCAGGACCCAGGCCAAAAGGCGGAAAACTTCTTCCCGGCAGGTATTTTCATAGGCTACAAGGAGCTCTTCTCGGGATTCCCCGTACCTACCCACAAACCGCCATCCATAGAGCGTCGGCAGCGCAACGTACCCACGAACTTCATGGATCCTCTGCATCAGATCCCTCGGGGGAACAACTTCCTCCACCACAAAGGCACAGGGAGGGGTAAACAGCGGGAGGTCAAGAAAACCTGCCGCAAAGGAGAGCTCCCCAAGGGCAAATTTGAGCACAAGCGGGACCTCGACATCCCGGTAGACCTCAAAGAGCGTCGTTTCACAGGTCACCCACTTCCGGGCTTCTTCAAGAAGCATACCGAGCTCCTCAAAGGAGACGGTTTTTCCAAACCCTTCAAGATGCCGCAAATGCTCAGGCGGTGGAAAGAGGCAGGGATAGACAACCCACAGGAGAACCTGACCCCAGAAAACCTCCGGTGCTTCAAGGACTTTCCTCAGATGCCCTGCATCTGGTTGAATACAGGAAATAAGGTACCCCCGGGGCTGTCCTGAGGGAATGTCGGCGATGTTCTTCAGGTCCTTCCCATCGGTTACAAAGAGGTCCTTCCCGCGGAGCACAAGGTACGGACGCTGCTGCTGCCACCTCTTCTCAATCCGTTCTCGGAGCCTTCGAAGCTCGAGCTCTTCGAGTTTCTGCAAAAGGCGCGGCCAGTCCACCCGCTCAGGACTCCAGGGCTCCACACGGCAGTCGATGGGGACATCCCTGCGAATGGTCACGAGCACCCGGTTCACCTCCACCTGTTCCCGGGCCCTGAGGAGACTCTTCCGCAGGGACGGAGGAAGTTCCTCAATATGGGCGAGAATCCCTTCCCAGCTTGTGAACCTCTGCAAAAGCTGCGCCGCTCTCGTCTCCCCAATGCCCCGCACACCCTGGATATCGTCAGACGCATCACCGCTTAAGGCCAAAAAGTCAACAATCTGAGCAGGAGTGACGCCGAATTCTCGCTCCACATCCCGGGGACCTATGGGGCGCAGGCGGGTGACTCCCTGAACCGGCTGGAGGAGCATCGTGTGTTCATCAAGGAGCTGCAGAAGATCAAGGTCAGAGGTCACCACGTAGAGAAGGTACCGCCCCCCAAGGCACTCCTTGAGGCTCCCGATGAGGTCATCCCCCTCGAATCCCGGGACCTCAAGGATGGGGAAACCAAAACACGAAAGGATTTCCTTGATATCCTCAAGTTGAGGTCGAAGGAGGTCGGGCATGGGTTTCCGGGACACCTTGTACTTCTCCTCAAGGGCGTGGCGAAACGTCTTCTTCGGATGGTCGAAGGCCACCACAATAGTGAGGGGCGAGTAATCTTCAAGCAGCCTCATCAGCATATTACAGAACCCAAGGGTCGCCCCCGTCGGTCGCCCCGAGGACGTGGTGAGCCTCGGCAGTGCATAGAACGCCCGGTACGCCAGCGAAGTCCCATCAACCGCAATGACCAGGTCCTGGTTCTTCATCTTGCTTGACAAAGCCCAAAGCTCCACTATAATCTACAACGGAGTGCCGAAGTGGCGGAACTGGCAGACGCACTAGACTCAAAATCTAGCGGGGCTCACACCCCGTGCGGGTTCGACTCCCGCCTTCGGCACCATCATTCCTTAAGGAAAAACCCCGTCGGCTCTTCCACTTCTCCGCCACGGATGATTCGCTTCTCCACCTCTCCGCCACGGAGCGTTACTTCTACTCCTTCGGCTTTCTGCTCCTCAGGAAGGCCAAGGGTGTATGCGAATGCCCGATCCAGGGCTTTCTGCAGTATCTCCTGCCACTTCTCATCTTTTCCAAAACGGAGGGTGACCTCCTGGAGGAAACGGTAGACAAGACGAGGGTCCTGCATCCAGTCATCCTGAGTGAGGTTTTCCAACGCTCCCTGAAGCGCCCGTTCCTCATAGGGAGCAAAGAGGGGGCTCAGGCGCTCTTTTGCCCAACGGAAACACCAAGCAGCAAGGTAGAGGGAGGAAAAGTCCCTCCGCCCAAGAAGTACCAGGGCTAAGGGGGCAAGGGTGGACCAGCCTTCCTCCCGTGAAAGAGCTGGATTTTCCCCCTCTAAGAAAAGCGCTCTGTACTGCTCCACAACCCCTCCGTCCTGGACAAAGGACGGTGCGTAGGCTCGCCATTTCTGGAAGGCATCCCGGTGGCGAGGAGAAGCCAAAAGTACCTGACGCCACTCCTTCACCGCCTCCTGCAGCTGCCCCATCTGTTCGAGGGTTTTCCCCAGCCAGTACCGGGCATCCACAAACTGAGGGTCCATCTCTAAAGCCTTCCTGTAGGCCTCCAGAGCCCTCGCATAGTCTCCCTGGGAGAAGTAGATATACCCGGTACGGTAGTACTCCTCTTTCGTCTGAGCAAAGGCAAAAGTCCCGCTGAAAATCAGGACAACCACAACAAACACGAGGACAACGGCAACCCGCCTCACAGCTTCCCTCCTAAAGCGTTTTCAGACTCCCGGCACCCTCACCCACAATACTCTGAATGGCCTCCCGGGCCTCGTCACTCCAGGAAACCCAGAAGGTGCTGTCAAGCTCAATCCACCACTCGCCCTCACCGCCCTGGAGGCGAAGCACAACTGGACAGTTCCCAGGGAACCTCCGGAGGCAATCCCGGAGGGCATAGAGGGTCCGAAGGATGTCCCTCTCCACCTCAAGGTCGATGACGACCGCCTTGGCCAGTTTCCGATTCCACTCCTCGGGGTCAAAGAGGGCATCGGCAACGATTTTGTTCTCGCCACTGTCTAAGATATCGAGCTTTCCCACCACCCCAAGTACCTTCCCGCTTCCAAGCCGCTCCTTCAGTTCCTCAGAGAGGTTGGGGAAGAAGATGACCTCGATGCTCCCTGTCTCGTCCTCAAGGGTCACGAAGTACATGTCCCCTCCCGTTTTGGTGATGATTTTCCGAACATTACCCACCATGCCCACAACCTTCACCCGCATTTCTTCTTTGAGCATTCGCAAATGCCCCAGGGGGAAGAAGGGCAGGTGCCGCAACCCCGCCACCGCTTCCCGGAAGGGATGGTCACTCACGTAAAACCCCAGCATCTCCTTCTCCATCTGAAGGAGCTCCTGACGGGAAAACTCCGCTACGTCCCGGAGGGGAGGTGTTCCCTCAGCGGTCACCTCCTCTCCAAAGAGGGAATGCTGCCGCAGCTCTTTCTTCCGCCGTCTTGCTCCATAGGACAGGATGTCTTCCAGGGAGGCCAGAAGCTGCGCCCGATTCGGATGAAGCCCTCCAAAGGCTCCGGCCTTGATGAGGCTTTCGAGAACCCGCCGGTTGACAATGCGACTGTCGACCCGCTCGATGAAGTCGAAAATGCTCCGGTACCGGCCCTCTCTCCGGCGCAGGAGGATTTCCTCCACCGCACTCTCACCCACATTCTTGATGGCTGCAAGGCCGAAACGAATACGCCGATCCCCCACCACCGTGAAGTTGGCCAGGCTCTCGTTGATATCCGGAGGCAACACATCAATGCCCAGGCGCCGGCACTCGGCGATGAATTTCGCTACCTTGTCGCTGTCGTTGGCCACGCTCGTGAGGCAGGCCGCAAGGTACTCAGTGGGGTAATGGGCCTTGAGGTATGCCGTTTGATACGACACAAGCGCGTACGCTGCACTGTGGGACTTGTTGAAACCGTACCCTGCGAAGTACTCGATGATGTCGAAGAGTTCTTCGGCTTTTTCCCGGCTGTGACCCCGCTGCACCGCACCGCTAACGAACTTCTCCCGCTGTTCCTTCATCACTTCGGGTTTCTTCTTCCCCATGGCCCGGCGGAGAATGTCGGCTTCTCCAAGGGTAAACCCGGCGAACTCACTGGCAATCTTCATCACCTGTTCCTGGTACACAATCACACCGTACGTTTCCCGAAGGATGGGCTCCAGGGAGGGATGGGGGTACGTCACTGGGACCTTTCCTTGCTTGCGGTCGATGAAATCGTCGATCATGCCACTTCCCAGGGGACCTGGGCGGTACAGGGCCAGAATGGCGATGAGGTCCTCGATGTGTTCGGGCTTCAGGCGCTTCAAAAGCTCCCGCATTCCCGCACTCTCAAGCTGGAACACCCCAACGGTTTCTCCCCGGGCAAGGAGCTCATAGGTGGTGCGGTCATCCAGAGGGATTCGGTCAAGACGGATTTCCTCACCCCGGGTATTTTTAATAATCCGCAGAGCTCGTTCAATGACCGTGAGCGTCCTCAAACCCAGGAAATCCATCTTGAGCAGGCCGAGTTCCTGAAGAGCGTCCATATCAAACTGCGTGACGATTTCTCCCTCGTTCATCCTCTGCAGGGGAACGTAATAGGTGAGCGGTCGGTCGGCGATAACCACTCCGGCGGCGTGGACCGAAGCATGACGGCACATCCCCTCAATACGCTGAGCAAGATCAAGAAGCGTCCTGACCTCTTTGTTCTCCTCGGCGAGTTTCCGCAGTTGAGGATTGGATTCCATCGCCCGCTCGAGAGTGACCCCCGGTCCTCCAGGAATGAGCTTTGCGATTTTGTCCACGTCACTGTAACTCCATCCCAGAGCCCTTCCCACATCGCGCACAGCCTGGCGGGCCATCATCCGCCCGAAGGTGATAATCTGGGCAACATTGGTGGCACCGTACTTCTCGGTCACGTACTTGATGACCTCGTCCCTTCGCTCAAAGCAAAAATCGATGTCGATATCGGGCATACTCACCCGCTCAGGATTCAAAAAGCGCTCAAAGAGAAGGCCATACTGCAGGGGGTCGATATCGGTGATGCCAAGGACATAGGAGACGAGGCTTCCCGCTGCTGACCCCCTTCCTGGTCCAACCATGATGCCCCGCTCCCGAGCAAAGTGCACGAAATCCCACACAATGAGGAAATAGGTTGCATACCCCATGCCTTCAATCACTTTGAGTTCGTACTCAAGCTGTTTTCGGACCCGCTCGGGAGGAGGGTCCCCATAACGCCACCTGAGCCCTTCCTCACAGAGATGTGCAAGATACGAGAAGGCATCAAAACCCTCAGGAACATCAAAACGAGGGAGAATAACCTTTCCGAGTTCGATCTCCACACGGCAGCGTTCGGCAATATTCCAGGTGTTCTCAATGGCCTCAGGAAGGGAAGCAAAACTCTCAATCATTTCCTGGGGCGACTTCAGGTAGAAGTCCTGGGTCGGGAAGCGGAGCCTCTTGGGGTCATCAAGAGAAGTCGCCGTCTGAATCGCCAGAACAACGTCATGCATGTAGGCATCCTTGGCATCGAGGTAATGGCAGTCGTTGGTGGCTACAAGGGGAATGCCAGTTTTCCGGGCAATAGCGATCAGAGCTTCGTTGACCGTTCTCTGCTCGGGAATTTTGTTCTCCTGAAGCTCGAGGAAGAAATTCTCCGGGCCAAAAATGTCCCGGTACTCCAGGGCGCAGCGTTCGGCTTCCTCGACGTTCCCCGCAAGAACCAGCCGGGGAATTTCTCCCGCAAGGCAGGCCGAAAGCGCAATGAGCCCACGGGCGTACTCCCGCAAAAGCTCCTTATCCACCCGGGGCTTGTAGTAGAAACCCTCAAGGAAAGCCCGGGTGACGAGTTCCATGAGGTTCCGGTACCCTTCTTCATTCTCCGCAAGGAGCACAAGGTGGTACGCCGGCTCGCTCCCCTTCACCACAACCTTCTCAAAACGGCTTCCGGGAGCAACGTAGACTTCGCAACCGATGATGGGCCGAATGCCTTTCTCCTTTGCCTTTTTATAGAAATCCACAACTCCATACATGACCCCATGGTCGGTGATGGCCACAGCCTCCATCCCGTAGGCAGCGACGCGTTCCAGAAGCTCATCGATACGGATCACGCCATCGAGGAGGCTGTACTCAGTATGGAGGTGGAGGTGCACGAACTTCACGTCACTCACCACCTGAAAGCTCTCGGAGGAGCAAATTCTTCACCACTTCAGGGCTGGCCTGCCCCTTTGTGACCCTCATAACCTGTCCGATGAGGAAATGCAGTGCCTTTTCCTTCCCCCGGAGGTAATCGGCCACACTCTGGGGGTTCTTTTCGATAACTTCGCGAACAACCTTCTCGAGATCCCGTTCACTGGTGAGGAACGAAATCCCCTTTTTGAGCATGACATCCCTTGCACCCATCCCCGTTCTGAACATCTCCTCAAAGATGCCCTTGGCCAGGGAAATGCCAATTTCCTTGCGCTCCACCATCTTCAAAAGCTCTGCCAGCATCGACGGGGTAACCTTGCTCTCCCGAATACCGATATTGAGACTGTTGAGGTTTTTCAGGACCTCAGTGAGTATGAAGTTGCAGACTGCCCGGGGAGAAGGAAACTCCCGGACACATGCTTCAAAGAATTCCGCAAGGTCACGGTCCTGAGCAAGGATGTACGCCTCGGGCTCGGGGAGTTCGTACTCCCGCATGAATCGTTCCTTCTTCTGAAGAGGTAACTCGGGAATGGTCGCCCGTATTTCCTGGAGCATCTCCGGAAGAATACGAAAAGGGAGGAGGTCTGGGTCGGGGAAATACCGGTAATCTTCTGCTTCTTCTTTCCCCCGGGAGGGGACGGTCACCTGGCGCGCCTCATCCCAGTGGCGAGTTTCCTGGACCGGAGTTTTCCCCGCTCGAAGAAGTTCCGTCTGGCGCTCAACTTCGTAACTCAGAGCCCGGAAGACCGAGCGAAAAGAGTTCATGTTCTTGATCTCTACCTTGGTGCCTGGTATCTCTGGAGAAAGGGAGACGGAAACGTTGGCATCACAGCGCAGCGACCCCTCTTCCATATTCCCGTCGCTCACCCCAAGGTACCGCACAATGCTCCTGAGCATCACAAGGCACTCCTTCGCCTCCTCAGGAGAGCGGAGATCCGGCTCGGTGACGATTTCGACAAGCGGGATGCCAGCCCGGTTAAAATCGACCCCCGAGACCGCCCCCCGGAGATCCGGACCCTCATGGACGAGTTTCCCTGCGTCCTCCTCCACGTGGACCCTTCGTATACGAACTCGCTTCTTTACCCCCTGAAGGGCGAATTCCAGCACTCCCCGCACCCCGATAGGGAAATCGTACTGAGAAATCTGGTACCCCTTGGGGAGGTCGGGATAGAAGTAGTTCTTCCGGTGGAAAACCACCTCCGGCAGGATCTCACACTGTAACGCCAGGGCGGTTTTTATCGCAAGCTCTAAGGCTTTTCTGTTGAGCACCGGAAGTGCTCCGGGAAGACCCATGCAAACCGGGCACACCAGGGTATTGGGGGTTTTCCCGATGTAGTCGGTGCTGCAGCGACAGAACATCTTCGCCCGGGTCAGGAGCTGACAGTGAACCTCAAGCCCGATGGTCACGTAGACGTTCTCCATTCTCAGGACCTCCTCTCCGGCCCAATTTCGGGGAAAGGAAGGGGGAGCGAGAGCATTTGCTCGACAAAGCGTGCCAGGGCAAAGAGGACTCCTTCTCGAAAAGGACCGGCAATAATTTGCATGCCCACCGGAAGACCATCCTCATACCCGCAGTTCACGGCGATGGAAGGCACGCCAGCCATAGCTGAGGGGATGGTGAACACATCGGCAAGGTACATTTCATAGGGACTTTTGGTCCGCTCCCCGAGGAAAAAGGGGAATACCGGAGAAACAGGCGTCACAAGAAGGTGGCAGGTCGCAAAGGCCTCTTCGAAATCCCGCCGCACCAGCGTCCGTACCTTCATGCCCTTCAGGTAATAGGCATCGTAATACCCTGAGCTTAGAGAGTACGTCCCAAGAAGGATTCTCCGCTTCACTTCCGGACCAAAACCGAAGCTCCTTGTCTGGAAATACATGTCCTGCAACCCCTGGCCTCCTCCCTTCCGCATCCCGTAGAGCACACCATCGTACCGGGCGAGGTTCGAGCTTGCTTCAGAAGGGGCCACAATGTAGTACGCTTCCAGAGCGTAATTCGTGTGGGGTAGAGAGACTTCAACAAGCTCCAGGCCTTCTTTCTCAAGTTCCCGAAGCACCGCAGTAATAACCTTCACCATCCGGGGGTCTACTCCCTCGGAGAAGTACTCCCGGGGAAGGCCAATCTTTATCGTCCGTATGTCCTCCTGCGGGGGGATCTCCTCCCGGGAAAAAGGGGGATAGGGAGCACAGGTGGAGTCTCGCTCGTCTTTGCCGCTTATCACCTCAAAAAGGGTGATGGCGTCCTCCACGGTTCGCGTCATCGGGCCAATCTGGTCCAGGGACGAGGCAAAGCTCACAAGTCCGTATCGGGAAACCCGTCCATACGTCGGGCGAAGCCCCACGATGCCACAGAAGGCCGCCGGCTGGCGTACCGAACCCCCGGTGTCGGACCCCAAAGCCACAGGAGCCTCAAAAGCAGCCACAGCTGCAGCAGACCCGCCGCTGGACCCGCCGGGAACCCGGTTGAGGTCAAAGGGGTTCCTCGTCGGACCAAAAGCACTGTTTTCCGTCGACGATCCCATGGCGAACTCGTCCATATTGGTCTTCCCGATGACGATGGCCCCGGCCCTCTCGAGGCGCTCGATGACGGTGGCGTTGTACGGGGGAATGAACCCCTCAAGAATCCTCGATCCACAGGTTGTGGGTATGCCAAGGGTGCAGATGTTGTCCTTGACGGCCACAGGAATCCCCCAGAGCGGGGGGTAAGAGTCCTTGCCTTTCCATTCCTTCTCAAGCCTTCGGGCCCGCTCAAGGGCGTTCTCCCTGTTCACGAAAAGAAAGGCATGGAGGAGGGGATCCACCTCTTCGATGCGCTGAAAGAACGCCTCAAGCAACACAGAAGGAGAGAGCTCTCCCCGAGCAAAGAGCGCGTGGTAATCCCGAATGGTGAAATTCCGGAATTCCTCAAGGCTCATGACAGCTTCTCCTCTTTCTCCACAACCTTGGGGACGATGAAGTATCTCCCTTCCACGTGGGGGGCATGTTGCAGAACGAGGTCGCTCCCCTGCCATTCCACAGGTTCATCGGCATTCATGGGGGGATCGCTCCAGGAGATGTGAGAAGTCGGAGAAACCCCCTCAAGCTGGAGTTCGTTCAGCTTTTCAAAATGGGCAATAATGTCACTAATGTCCTGGAAAAAACGAGCAAACTCTTCTTCCGAGAAGGACAACCTGGCAAGATGGGCAATCTTTCGGATTTCCTCAAACGACACTCTGGCATGCATGAGGGATCACACTCCCATCATTTCGTAGAACTCTTCCTCCGTGAGGACCCGGACGTTCTTCTGACGGGCCTCCTCAAGCTTTCCCCCAGGGTTCTCTCCCACAACGAGGTAATCCACTTTTCGGGAGACAGCATTGGCAACCTTGCCGCCTTTCTGACGGACGAGTTCTTCCGCCTCCTTCCGGGAAAAGCGGGAGAGCGCTCCGGTGAAGACAAAGGTTTTCCCTTGCAGAGGACCCCCCGGGGAAGCCGTAACCTCCGTGGTTTCCTCTTCCGGAACCACCCCAAGGGCCTCAAGCTCCTCAAGCATGGCCCGGTTTTCGGGATTTCTGAAGAACTGCCACACTGCCTCGGCAACCTTGGGACCGATGCCCTCTATGGCCAGGAGGTCCTCAAACGAAGCCTCCATGATCCTTCGGAGAGACCCAAAGTGCTCGGCCAGAAGCTGGGCCACAAATTCTCCCACGTACCGGATGCCCAGAGCGTACAGAAACCTCGCCAGAGGTCGCCTCTTGGACCGCTCAATGGCCTGCAGGAGGTTCTCTGAGGACTTGTCACCCATCCGCTCAAGTTGCAAGAGTTTCTCTTTGGTCAAACGGTAGAGGTCGGGAATCGTTCGAACATACCCCTTGTCCACCAACTGGTCAATGAGTTTCTCTCCAAGCCCCTCAATGTCCATGGCGTCTCGAGAGGCAAAGTGGCGAAGACGCTCCTTAATCTGAGCAGGGCAACTCGCGTTAATGCAACGGACGGCAACCTCACCCTCTTCTCGCACCACTGGTGAATGGCAAACCGGACAGCTGGTGGGCATGGTGAAAATCCTTTCGCTTCCGTCTCTTCGCTCTTTCAAGACAAGGACAACCTCGGGGATGACTTCTCCCGCTCGCCCCACAATGACCCAGTCCCCGATGCGGACATCCTTTCGCCGTACCTCATCCTCATTGTGGAGCGTCGCCCGTCTCACCACCACGCCGCCAACCTCCACTGGCTCAAGCACCGCCACGGGGGTCAGCGTCCCGGTTCGCCCCACGTTGACCTCAATGTCTAAAACCCTGGTCACCGCCCGCGTGGGTTCGAACTTGTAGGCAATGGCCCAACGCGGGCTTTTGCTTGTTGCTCCAAGGAGCTCCTGGAAGGTGAGGTTGTTCACCTTGACCACGAGCCCATCAATGTCGTAATCGAGAGTTCTCCGCTTCTCTTCCCACTCCCTGTGAATGGCGATGACCTCCTCGATGTCTCTGGCAAGCCGCGCGTTGGGGTTGACTTTAAATCCGAGGTCCTTCAGAAAGCACAGGAGTTCCCAGTGGGTGGTCGGGTACCAGGGGCTCTCAATGAGGTATGCCCCGTAGACGAAAATGTCAAGCTTCCTCTGAGCGGTGATGTTCGGGTCAAGCTGCCGCAAGGATCCGGCGGCTGCGTTCCTGGTGTTGGCAAAAAGGGGTTCACCCCTTTTTGCCCGTTCCTCGTTGAGCTTCTCAAAATCCCCCTTGTGCATGAACACCTCGCCCTGGACCTCAATAAGGTCGGGAACCCTTTCTCCCAGAAGACGCAGAGGAATACTCCTTACGGTCCGCAGATTCAGGGTCACATCCTCACCGGTGGTCCCATCACCCCGGGTTGCACCGCGGACAAACACCCCACCCTCGTACCGCAGGTTCACCGCAAGGCCGTCGATTTTGAGCTCAACCACGTACTCCACCGTCTCCGTTCCCAGCATTCTCTTCACCCGTCGATCGAAGTCCCGTATTTCCTCTTCGGTGAAGGCGTTGTTGAGGCTCAGCATCGGCCGGGCATGGGTAAAAGGAGCAAAGCTTTCCTGGGGTTTCCCGCCTACTCGCTGGGTCGGAGAATCCGGTGTGACAAGATCAGGGAAAAGCGCTTCGAGCTCTTCGAGCTTTCGCATGAGGGCGTCGTATTCTTCATCGCTGATCTCGGGGCTATTGAGGACGTAGTATCGGTAATCATGGTACCGGATGATTTCTCGAAGTCGCTCAATCTCCCTTTTCGCCTGCTCCCTGTCCATGGGTCCCCCTCCTACCAGAGTTCCTCCCTTACTATTGTATCATCCCGGCGGGGACCAACAGAGATGAGCACCACCGGAACCTGCAGGAAATCCTCAAGGGACTCCACAAAAACCCGCACTGCCCTGGGAAGGTCACCGTACGACCGCACCCTTGAGATATCCTCGTCCCACCCTTCAAATTCCCGGTACAGCGGCCGACACAAAGGCCAAAGAGAAGGATCCATGGGGAAATCCTCGAGGATCTCTCCCCGAACCTCGTAGGCATAGCACCATCTGACCCTGGAGAGTCCTCCAAGAACATCGAGCTTGGTCAGAGCCAGCGAAGTGATGTGGTTGACACGGAGGGCATACTTCAAGACCACCCCGTCAAGCCATCCACAACGACGAGGACGCCCGGTGGTGGCACCATACTCTCCTCCCTTTTCCCGAAGGTACACCCCGGTGGCATCTGTGAGTTCTGTCGGGAAGGGGCCTTCACCCACCCGTGAGGTATAGGCTTTACACACCCCGAGAACCTCGACATCGGTGACCGGGCCCATACCGGCGCCAAGGAGTGCGCCGCTGGCCACCGGATAGGAGGAGGTGACAAAGGGATACGTCCCATGATCGAGGTCGAGCATGGTCCCCTGAGCACCCTCAATGACGATACGTTTCCCAGTCCGCCACGCCTCGTACAGAAGCCGCGAAGTGTCCCGAACATAAGGTTGCAAACGCTGCCCGTAAGCGAGGTACTCTTCAAGGATCGCCTCGTAAGAGAGCGGGGGATGGGAGAAAATGCGCTCCAGAATCCAGTTCTTGTACTCAAGAACCGGTTGAAGCTTTGCAGCAAGGATTTCAGGGTGCAGAAGGTCCACAACTCTTATGCCCCAGCGAGCAACCTTATCCTCATACGCCGGCCCGATACCCTTCCCTGTGGTTCCGATTCTCCCTTTCCCCCGAAGGCGCTCATAGAGTCCATCAAGCAGACGGTGATACGGCATGACCACGTGGGCCTTTTCACTAACAAAAAGCCTCTCCTGGAAGGCAACCCCTTCCTGCTCGAGGAGACGAACCTCTTCGAAGAAAGCCAGGGGATCGATGACCATCCCATCACCGAGGATACAGACCTTTCCGGGCAGAAGGACGCCAGAGGGAATAAGGTGGAAAACGTACTTCTTCTCTCCCACGATGACCGTGTGCCCAGCATTATTCCCCCCCTGAGCCCGTACCACCACATCTCCTGACTGGCTTAGGTAGTCAACAATCCTCCCCTTGCCCTCATCCCCCCAGTGCGTTCCCACCACAATGCAGATGCTCACTCCCACCACCTTCATTCTCATTCCCATTCAATCGTCGCAGGAGGCTTAGAGGTGATGTCATAGACCACTCTCCCTATCCCTGCCACCTCATTCACGATGCGCCGGGCGATGACATCGAGAGTATCATAAGAAATCCTTGCCCAGTCGGCAGTCATGCCATCTTCACTCATGACCGCTCGGATGACTCCCACGTACTTGTACGTTCGTTCATCCCCCATAACACCGACGCTCCGGACCGGAACCAGAACCCCAAAGGACTGCCAGAGCTTCCGGTAAATCGGCGATTTCCGCAACTCCTGGTCGATGATGGCATCCATGTCCCGGAGAATCGCCAGTCGTTCTTCGGTCACCTCGCCGATGATACGTACGGCAAGGCCGGGGCCAGGGAAGGGCTGTCGCCAGATGATGTCCTCGGGAATACCGAGTTCTGCTGCCAGCCTCCGGACCTCGTCCTTAAAGAGGAACCGCAAGGGCTCGAGGACCTTAAGGTGCATATGCTCGGGAAGCCCTCCAACGTTGTGGTGGGTTTTGATTCGGGCCGATGGACCCCACACCGAGACACTCTCGATGACGTCAGGATAAGTTGTCCCCTGGAGGAGGTAGGTGACGTTCCCGAGTTTTCTCGCCTCCTCCTCAAAAATTTCCACGAACACCCGGCCAATAATCTTCCGCTTTTCCTCAGGGTCCACAACCCCCCGAAGGGCGAGAAGAAAACGTTCCCTGGCATCAACGTAAATCACCCGGTCCTTTCCAAGAAGCGCCCGCATGTTGGAGAGTACCTGCTCTGCCTCTCCTTTTCGCAGAAGACCGTTGTTGACGAAGATGCAGTTCAGCTGGTCCCCGATGGCCCGGTAGGTCAGGACCGCTGCGGTAACCGAGTCCACCCCACCGCTGAGGGCACACACGACTCGCTCTTTCTGGACCTCGTTACGGACGTACTGGATTTGTTGCTTCACGATGGACTCAGGAGTCCACTCAGGACGGCATCCACAAATACCAAAAACGAAGTTCGCAAGGATTTCCTTCCCCAGAGGAGTATGGGAGACCTCGGGATGGAACTGAATGCCCCAGATTCTTCCGCTCTTGTCCCTGACCGCAGCGTACTCGCACCCTTCTGTCCGGGCCACGCAGACAAAATCCTCAGGGATCTCCTTCACACTGTCCCCATGACTCATCCAGCAGACCATCTCACTTCCCAGACCTTCGAAGAGCCCTCCCCGTTCGAGAACGAAAAGGAGAGCCCTCCCGTATTCCCGGCTCTGGGACCGGATGACCTTCCCTCCCAGAGTGCTGACGAGAAGCTGCATCCCGTAGCAGATACCAAGGACCGGTTTCCCGCTCTCGAGGACTCCTTGCGGCAGCCGGGGGGCATTCTCGTCGGTAACGCTGTAGGGGCTTCCTGAAAGAATGATGCCCCGGATCTCGGCATCGGCCAGCGAGGAGCAACCCCGCATGTGGTATGGCCAGATTTCGCAGTACACTTGGAGCTCCCGAATGCGACGAGCAATGAGCTGAGTGTACTGAGAACCAAAATCCAGAATGACAATCTTATCCATACCCGGCACTCACCGCCCCATCCCCACACCTTGTTCCCTCTGCAGGTGTTTCCCTTCGGTCCAGATACTTGGCGCCACGACGATTTCGACCTTCTGCATCTCTCGAATATTCCGTGCTCCCAGAGACCCCATGGCCACCCTGAGCGCTCCGACGAGATTCATCGTGCCATCGGTGACCGTACTTGGGCCAAAGAGGATTTCCCGAAGGCTCCCCTTGATACCAACCCTGACGAGCGTCCCCCGGGGCAGTGCCGGGTCTGGAGTGGCCATGCCCCAGTGGTGCCCCCGACCGGGAGCTTCCTGGGCACTGGCCAGAGGTGAGCCAAGCATCACGGCATCCGCTCCACTGGCTATCGCCTTGGCGATATCTCCACCCACCCGCATGCCTCCATCGGTAATCACCGCCACGTACCGGCCGGTGCTCTTCAGGTAATCTTCCCGGGCTGCCGCCACATCTACCGTTGCCGTCACCTGGGGAACACCAATGCCAAGAACAGCCCTTGTGGTGCAGGCAGCTCCAGGGCCGATGCCGACGAGAACGCCGCTCACCCCTGCGCGCATGAGCTCTAAGGCTACCTCATAGGTGGCGCAGTTCCCCACAACCACAGGAACGGGAGCCTCCCGGCAGAACTTCTCAAGGTCCAGAGCCTGGAGCGAAGAGGAAACATAGCGGAGAGTAGTTACCGTGGCCTGAATGACCAGGACGTCAACCCCGGCCTGGATGGCCCTCCTGCCAAGCGTCTCAGCCCGAAGAGGGGTAACAGATACCGCCGCAGGAACATTATGAGACTTAATTTCCTCAATCCGCCGGTCGATGAGCTTCTCCTTAATGGGTTCCTGGTACACTCGCTGGAGCAGCGCAGCAACCTCGTCTTTGGGCCGGGAGATGATTTCCTCAATCACCCCGTAAGGGTCCTCGTAGCGAGTGAACAGCCCCTCGAGATTCAGGACTCCCAGGGCTCCAAACTTTCCCAGCTCCACGGCCATACGGGGATCCACCACCCCATCCATGGCCGCCCCAAGGATGGGAACCTCAAGCCGCACTGGTCCGATACTCGTCGAAACGTCCACATCCTTTGGGTCCACTGTGACGTTGCCCGGCACAAGGGACACATCATCAAATCCAAAGGTCATCCGTGCCTTCCGGTTCCTCCCCAGAAAGTACTCCATAGGCCTCACCTTTTCTCTATCTCCGTCTCTTCAGCGATAATAACCTCAGTGGTCACCACAAGAGAGGCCACACTCAACGCATTCTGCAGGGCTACCCGGACCACCTTGGCAGGGTCCACGATACCCGCCGCGAACATGTCGACGAAATCGCCCCGGACCACGTCAAACCCCACATTCCAGGGCTCTGCCTTCATCCTCCCCGCTATGAGGGACCCCTGGTATCCAGCGTTTTCAGCAATCTGCCGCGCAGGTTCCTCCAGAGCCTTCCGCACAATTTCCGCCCCTGTACGCTCCCTCTCAGGAATGGCCTCCATATCGAGCTCCTGGGCAAGATGGAGCAGGGCTGCACCGCCCCCGGGGACAATGCCCTCCTCAAGGGCAGCCCGGGCAGCAGCCAGGGCATCCTCAACGCGGAGGCGTTTCTCTTGAAGTTCGACCTCTGTTGGTGCTCCAACCCGGATGACGGCAACCCCGCGGGTGAGCCGCCCCAGACGTTCCTCGAGTTTTTCCCGGTCGTCATCCGAGGTAGCTTTCTCAATCTGGGCACGAATTTGCCGGATTCGCTCCTCAATATCCCGCTTTTTCCCCTTCCCTCCGACGATCACCGTGGCATCCCGGGTAACCCGAACCTTCTCCGCCTGACCAAGGAGCTCGAGCGTAACCTTTTCAAGCTTCATCCCCAGGTCCTGGAGAATGACCTGTCCTCCGGTGAGCACCGCGATATCCCCCAGGATTTCCTTCTGCCGTTCTCCAAAAGCAGGCGCCTTGACCGCTGCGACCTGCAGCACCCCCCGGAGTTTATTGACCACAAGAAGAGCCAGGGCCTCGCCGTCAATCTCCCCCACAATACAGAGCAGAGGACGACCCGTCTGGAAAACCCGCTCAAGGAGGGGGAGAAGCGTTGCGGCATTGCGAATCTTGTAATCAGAGACGAGGATAAAGGGATGTTCAAAGAGGACCTCTTCCCTCTCGGGATCCGTCACAAAGTACGGGGAAACAAAGCCCCGATCAAACTGCAGACCTTCGACCACTTCAAGGGTGGTTTCGACACCTTGAGAATCCTCGATGGTCACCACACCGTCTCTCCCCACCCGCTCCAGTGCCTCGGCCACAAGCTCCCCCAGGAACTCGTCTTTTGAGGCCACAGAGGCCACCTGGGCCACGTGTCTTTTCTCCACAACCGGAACACTTCGTTCCCGAAGTTTCCGCACCACTGCGTCTACGGCTTTCTCCATCCCGCTTTTGAGGAATACCGGACTGTGGAAGGAAAGGAGGGCTTTCATCCCCTCTTCCACCATTTTCTGAGCCAGAACAACAGCCGTTGTGGTCCCGTCCCCCACGACGTCGTTCGTCCTTGCCGCAACTTCCCTGAGGATCCTGACGCCCACGTTCCGAAAAGCGTCATGGACCTCGATATCCTGAGCCACGGTGACCCCGTCGTTTGTGACCAGGGGAAGACCCCGATCCTTCTCAAGGAGCACGTTCCTTCCCCGCGGTCCCAGGGTGAGTCGCACCACCCCGGAAAGTGCTTCAATCCCCTCCCGGAGGGCCTGACGGGCTTCGCTACCGAAAGCAAGAGTTTTTGCCACAATATTCACCTCTTTGTCCTTGTCAAAACGCATGCCAGAATAATACCGCAGAGCATCTTGAGAATTCAACTGGACCCCAGGGAGAGCTGAGGAAGGGGGTCAATCGCCAGAGAATCTCGTCTTCCTCGAAGGAAATGAAAAAGACCGCAGGCGGCAATCATTGCTGCATTATCTGTACACAGCGCCCGGGACGGGAAAAGCACTCGAACTCCCCGTTTCTTCCCTTCCTCTTCCATAACCTCCCGAAGGCGGCGATTTGCCGCCACTCCTCCCCCCACAACGAGTGCCGGATACGCCGTGCGCTCCACCGCCTGGAAAGCCTTTTTGACCAGACTGCGAACCACGCTCTCCTGGAAAGAGGCTGCAAGGTCCCGAAGAAGACACTCGTCGCGCTTTTCCTCAGGGGAAAGTTGCGAGAAAAACCTCGCCACAGCGGTCTTCAGACCACTGAAGCTGAAATCCAGGGTATCCTCATCCTCAAGCCCGCTCCGGAAGAAAAAGCGTTTCTTGTCTCCTTCTTTACTCAGACGGTCAATCACTGGACCCCCGGGGTACCCAAGGCCGAGAAGCCGAGCTACCTTGTCGTACGCTTCACCAGCAGCATCGTCCCTTGTCCGTCCAAGCAAAACGTAGTCCCCCCAGTCCCGAACGGCGAAAAGTTCGGTATGCCCTCCGGAAACGATGAGCGCCACAAAAGGGGGAGCCACAAAGGGGTCATCGAGGCGTACGGCAAAAAGATGCCCTTCCAGGTGATTGACCGCTACAAGGGGTTTCTCAAGAGCAAAAGCCAGAGCTTTCGCCAGGCACATCCCCATAAGGAGCGATCCCAGAAGCCCCGGTCCCTGGGTCACAGCTATAAGACCGATATCGTGGAGGGTAACCCCGGCTTCCTTTAGGGCAGTGTGGAGGATTGAAGGAAGCACTTCAAGATGACGCCTTGAGGCCACCTCAGGAACAATGCCCCCAAATGCCCGGTGAACCTCAATCTGACTTGAGACGACATTGGAACGTATCCTGAAACACTCATCAACCACCGCCACACAGCTATCGTCGCAGCTTGTCTCAATCCCCAGAACCAGAAGCCCTTCGCTCATTCCCTTCCCCCTCGAAATCCTTCCGCATAATGAGCGCATCCTCTCCATCAGCATAGTACCGTGACCGTACCCCCACTACCCGGAAACCAAACTTCCGGTAGAGATTCTGGGCCCTGGTGTTGCTCACCCGGACCTCCAGAAGTACGTAACGACACCCGCAGGCCCGGGCGTAATCAAGGGCATACCGAAAGAGCCTTTTCCCGAAACCCCTCCCCCGGTACCGGGGGTGAATGGCAAAGGTTGTGACGTGCCCCTCCTCCCACAGAATCCAGAGGCCGACGTACCCGATGACCCTGCCCTCAAAAAGCGCCACGAAATACGAAGCAACCTTGTTCGAAAGCTCGGTGAGGAAGAGCGAATACGACCAGGGTTGCGAGAAGGACCGCCGTTCAATCGCCACCACATAGGGCAGGTGGTGTGTCCGCATCTCCACAATCTGAAAATCGCCGTTGTCGACGAGAACCTTATCGTTCGAAAATCCTGGATCCATAGAGGGGCAGCATGGTAAAAACGTTCTCAAAACTCCCTCTTTCCCCCCGCTCCCGGGACAACGCCACAAGCTCAAGGGGATTGGGGACCGCAAGATCAGGGTGAAGACACGAAAGACCGGCTCTCCCGAACGCTTCGAAGAGGTCTCCCCAGGGGGTTACGACCAGAACACCCGCTCTCCCCACGTACCGGGTGACGAATTCCTCCGGAGAACCCACCCGGGGCGCACCAGCAAGGCGGGTCGAAGGAAAGGGGAATTCAGACCAGAAAATCTCTCCTCTCCGGTGGAAAATCACCGGAACGACAACCTCAAAGGACGAAGCCACATGGAGCCTTCGGGTCTGGCTTGCCAGAAGCTCAAGGACCGAGAACCCCAAAAGAGGCACCCGAAAAGCGTAAGCCAGGCCCTTTGCAATCATGTTGCCAACCTTGACCCCGGTGAATGACCCAGGACCAAGACCGACGAGAATACACTCCAGACGCTCTCTCAGGGGGAAGCGATCCTGTATTACCCTGAGGTACTCTAAAAGCAGGAGGGAGTGCTCCATCCTCGTATAGTGAACCACCTGGAAGAGGACCTCTTCTTTTTCCACGGCGGCTACACCAAGCCAGGGAGTGCTACTGTCAAGGGCGAGAATCATCTCCACCACCCGAATGGGTAACCCGGATACGCCGTGCGCACTCGTCGACAATGCCAATCTGCACCCAGAAAAACGGAGGAGGGAAAAGGGAGAGGAATTTCTCCCCCCACTCCACCACCACGATACCTCCTTCCTCCAGGTATTCGGGAAAACCGAGGTCCACGACCTCTTCCCACCTGCTCAGGCGGTAGAAATCCATGTGGTACAGAGGACAGGACTTTCCAGAATACTCGTGAACCAGAGAAAACGTCGGGCTACGCACTTCACTCTCCGGTATCCCCAGAGCCTGGGCCATACCCTTGACGAAAACCGTTTTCCCCGCTCCAAGCTCCCCGGAAAGGAGAACAAGAACAGGGGACCTGCAGAACTCAAGGACGAACTCTCTCCCCCGCCTTTTCGTTTCTTCAGGACTTTCGGTCCGCCAGAACGCCACTTCCCTCATCAGACGAATACACGATGACGTATCCTTCCGAAACTACAGAGAACCTCGTGGGGGATTGTCTTTCCCCAGCGCGCAACCTCTTCAACCCGTATCTCCTCTTCACCGTCCCTCCCGATAAAGGTAACCACGTCCCCTCTCTCCACTCCCTCGATGTGGGTGACATCAACCATCACCTGGTCCATGGAGATCGTCCCGATGACTGGAGCCCTCTTCCCGTGAACCAGAACCTCGAGATTGTTGGAAAGAACCCGGAAGAGCCCCTGGGCGTACCCCAGGGCGACAACCGCTACTTTCGACACCCGCGAGGTCACGAACGTCCCCCCATAACCCACCCGGAAACCAGGGGGGAGAACCTTGACGAGCTTCACCCGGGCCCGGACACTGGTGACGGGCTTTAGACCAAGCGACTTTGCGAGTTCTGGTTCCCCGTTTGGGGATACCCCGAAAAGAGCAATACCGATCCGGTTCAGCGCAAGCCGCATATGGGGGAACGTGAGAAAGGCCGCGCTATTCGCGCAGTGGTACTCCAGGGATTTTCCCCAGAACCCCCAGCGCTTCAAGAAAGCCAGAAACTTCTGAAATTGCCACTCCGTGTACTCCGGATCCTTTTCGGCGCTCGAGAAATGCGTCATCACACCGCACAGAGCAACGGCAGGCGAAAGGGACATTCTCTCAAAAAAAGCACGGGTAAAGTTGCAGGGAAGGCACCCCAGCCTCCCCATCCCGGTGTCTACTTTAAAGTGAAAGCGGGCAGTCTTCCCCTGCCGCTCTGCAGCCCTGACCAGGTTTTCGAGCTCTTCCTCCTGCGAGACAACAGGAATAAACCCCTCGGCAACGATGGCCTCAGCCTCCCAGGGGAAAAACCCTCCGAGGATGTAGATATCACCCTTAACGCCAGACCTTTTGAGATCAAGGGCTTCCTCTAACGAAGCTACACCGAACTTTCGAAGACCCAGCGAGGAGAGCAGGGTAGCAGTAGCCACCCCATGGCCGTAGACCTGGGATTTCACCACCCCCATGATGTCTCCCCGGGGAGAGGCCAGTTGCTTGAGCACCAGGAGGTTATGGGCAAGATGTTCCCGAGAAATCTCCATCCAGAAATGAAAGTTCCCATGTTCCATCTTCTACCACCTTTCGTGCCGCATCAAGGCGTTCGGCAATCTCATGGGCAACAATGGAGGTTCTCCCTTCCCTGCGCAGGATGTCTCCTGAAAGCCCGTGGAGAAACACCCCGCAGAGCGCACCGCTTATCGCATCAAGGCCCTGTGCCATGAATCCACCGATGAGTCCTGCCAGAACATCCCCGCTTCCTGCTGTAGCCAGAAGCTCGTTCCCTGTGGGGTTCACGAAGATCTCCCCTCCGGGACTCACCACGAGAGTTCCCGGCCCCTTGAGGACCACGACACACCCAAAGAAGGAAGCGATATCCCGGGCAGCCTGCACCTTCCACTCGCTGACCTCCTGCACGGGCCTGGCCAGAAGGCGAGCCGCCTCGCCCACGTGAGGCGTCACAACCCACCCGACGAGTTTCCCCTCCCACCGTTTGCGATGTTCGGCGATGATGTTCAGCGCATCGGCATCGAGCACGCCCTTTGCTAGAGTGTACTCAAGGAACTGCTCTAAGAAACGCCGCACCCCTTCACGCACTCCAAGACCCGGCCCGACCACAACACCCGAAACCTTTCGGGCCTCAAATCCCCGGAGCACCGCCTCAACGTCGTGTTCCCCATAGCTCCAGTCAGGACTCACCGAAGATGTAAGGGTCACCCCCACAACCTCAGGGAGGCTGGTCCGCACCGCCAGAGAAAGTTCCGCGGGCAAAGGCCACACCACCATGCCCGCACCACCCCGATAGGCTCCCTGAGCAACCAGCATCCCCGCACCGAGCATGGCCGAAGACCCGGCAACAACCCCCACCACACCGGCAGAAATCTTGTGGGTTGACCACGACCGCCGGGGAAGGAGGGCACGGATATCCGAAGGAAGCACCAGGTACCCATCGGCCTTTTCGTCTTCCCCAAAGGACAGGGGCACACCGATGGGGTACACCTTGATTCTCCCCGCATATGCTCTTCCCGGATACAGGACAAGGCCCCTCTTGAGAAAACCAAAGGTCACCGTGAGATCCGCCTGTACCGCCTCACCGAGAACCCGCCCGTCGCTGGCATCCACCCCGGAAGGGACATCGACAGCCACAACGAACTTTCTCGTCGCCGCATTGATACACCGAATCACCTCCCGGTGCACTCCCTCGACTTCCCGGGCAAGGCCCGTCCCAAAGAGGGCATCGACAATCAGCGTGTCCTCCTCAAACCGAACATCGCCGGAAGAGGAAACTACCTGCACAGAAAGGCCAAGTTCTGTAAGGACGGCGTAATTGTACTGGGCGTCTCCCCTGAGGTTCTCCGGAGAACCCACAAGGTACACCTTGGGGGGGTTCCCAGGATGCGCCACGAAAAGGTGGCGGGCCACCACCATCCCATCGCCTCCGTTGTTCCCTGTCCCGCACACGATGGCCACCTGCTGCAGCGACGGTCTTTCCCGCAGGACAGAGAGCACCTCAGACGCCACTGCCCTTCCGGCATTTTCCATGAGTAAAAGGGTCTTCAGGCCGAAACGTTCGCAGGCGCTTTTCTCTCGCTCCTGCATGGTCCTCGCCGTGACAAGCTCAATCACTGCCTTTCCCTCCCCCGACGACTCCCACCGCCACCGCGACGACCACATCCCGCGAGTGTGAGAAGGAAAGACTGATTCTCTGGAACACCTCGCCACCCCGCGCTACAAAAACCCGTGGCTCTCCCATGGACGTGTGGAGAACCGTGATGTCCCGAAAACCCAGAGAATATCCCCGCTGCAGGAAGAGCTTCTTCACCGCCTCCTTGCTGGCAAAAAGTGCCGCAACTCCCTCCTGCCACCTCCTCGTCCCTTTCCCTTGGTAATAGGCAAGCTCCTCCGGGGAAAAGAGGCGCCGGAGGAACCGTTCACCAAAGAGGGAAAGAACCCGGGCAATTCGTGCAATCTCCACCACGTCAACGCCTACAAAAGCTCCACCATCGCTCACGAAGCCGCTTCTCTCTCTTTCCGTGCCTTCTCAATAATGGCCTCCGCTATCTGAGGTGGAACCTCCTCGTAGTGGGAGAACCTCATGACGAACGAACCTCGCCCCTGGGTGATGGAACGGAGGTCAACGGAATACCGGAAAAGCTCAGCAAGCGGGACCAGGGCCTTAATTTTCTGGTAGCCATCCTCGGGTTCCATGCCCAGAATCTTCCCCCGGCGAGCGTTGAGGTCCCCGATAACGTCCCCCATGTTCTCTTCAGGCACCGTCACCTCAACACTCATGATGGGTTCAAGGAGTACCGGATTGGCTTCCTGGGCTCCCTTCCGGAACGCCATGGAACCGGCAATCTTGAAGGCCATATCCGAGGAGTCCACCGGATGATACGACCCATCGTAGACGGTCACCCGCACGTCCACCACAGGGTACCCAGCAAGGACCCCTTCCTGCATGGCCTCCTGCACACCCTTTTCCACTGCGGGAATGTAGTTCTTCGGGATCACACCGCCCACAATTTTGTCGACGAATTCAAACCCCTGTCCCCGAGGAAGTGGCTCAAGTTCAAGCCAGGCATGACCATACTGTCCCCGGCCTCCCGACTGGCGCTTGTACTTCCCCTCGGCACGGGCCGTTTTCTTGATGGTCTCCTTGTAGGGAACCCGGGGAACCGAGAGGGCGACCTCCACGCCAAACTTGCGTTTCATCTTTTCTGCCAGAACATCAAGGTGAATGTCCCCGAATCCGTAGACGATGTCTTCCTTGGTATCTGGCTCTCGCTGCACCCTGAGCGTGGGGTCCTCTTCGAGCATGCGGCTCAGAGCCTGGCTGATTTTCTCCTCGTCTGCCTTCCCCACAGGCCGTATGGCGGCCATGTAGTTCGGCTCAGGGTACTCAAGGGGTGGAAAAACAATGGGGTGTTCTCGATCCGAGAGGGTGTTGCCAGTGAAAACCTCGGTCACCTTGGCTACAGCTGCGATGTCTCCCGCCCTGACTTCCTTCAGAGGTTCCTGCGCCTTCCCCCGAATGAGGAGGAGCTGCCCCACCTTTTCTTCCACATCCCGGGAGGCGTTGTACAACCGGGCATCTGCTGAGAGCTTCCCCGAATAGACCCGGAAAAAGGCAATCTTCCCCACGTACGGGTCGCTCAGAACCTTAAAGACGAAGGCCGAGAAAGGAGCATCCTCACGGCAGGGTCGTTCTTCCTCTTCCTGGGTTCTGGGGTTCTTCCCCTTCACCGGCGGGCGGTCAAGAGGGCTTGGGGCAAATTCCACGAGAAAGTCCGCTAAAGTGGTGACCCCCTTGTTCTCCAGGCCGGAACCGCAGAGAACCGGGAAAATCTTTCGCTCAAGCGTGGCTTTCTTGAGGGCTTCCCGGAACTTCTCCGGCGGAATCCCCTGGCCGTCAAGGTAGAGATTGAGGAGCTCGTCATCGGTCTCCGCAACGTTTTCCAGGAGCTCCTCTCGCCACGTTTTGGCCTCATCTTCAAGCTCTCCAGGTATCTCCCCCTCCCGAACCGTCTTCCCATCACCCTCGAAGTACAGGGCCTTCATGGTCAGAAGGTCCACAAGGCCCCGGAAAGCGCTCTCCTTGCCAATGGGGAGGAAAACCGGGGTCGCCTTGGGAGTGAACTTTTTGCGAATGTCCTCCAAAACGCCGTAGAAATTGGCACCCTCCCGGTCCATACGGTTGACTAAGAAGAACACCGGGAGGTTTTCCCGTCTCAGGTAGTCCCATGCCTTCTCGGTACCAACCTCAACACCAGACACCGCGCAGAGGAAAATCACCCCGCTGTCCACCGCCCGAAGCGCCCCAATGACGTTCCCCAGAAAATCCATGTACCCCGGGGTATCTATGAGATTGACCTTGCAACCCTTCCACTCGAAGGGCAGGACCGAAAGGTCGATAGACAGTCCGCGTCGAATCTCTTCGGGTTGCCAGTCAGAAACTGTGTTGCCTTCCTCAACTCTGCCCCGCCGTGTCGTCACCCCTGCGTTGAAGAGCAAGGCTTCAGAAAATGTGGTTTTTCCCGCTCCCGCGTGGGAGAAGAATCCAATGTTCCGGATGTCTCCACTTTTGAAATCCTTCAAACGCAACTCCTCCCTTCTCGCATCATGGCCTGCGTTCTTCTTGAGAATATATCACACGATGCCTTCACTCAGCAAAAAGAAAAAAAGGCTCAGAGCAAAAAGCAGGGCGAAAAGCTTGGTCTTCCAGTCGTACCAGAAAAGCTTCTCAAGCAGTCCCCGGAGAAGCCTCACAGTCTTCGATATAGGATTTTGAGCATTCTCTTGAGCGTTCCCGCTTCGATATCCCATGCCATCCTCCCGTGCACCGCAAGGGAGATTTTCCCCGTCTCCTCAGAAATCACAATGGCCAAGGCGTCAGTCTGCTCGGTCACCCCGAGGCCAGCCCGGTGACGGGTACCGATTTTCCGCCGTGCCTCCACCCGCTCGGCCAGGGGAAGGATGCATCCGGCAGCGACAATCTTGTTCTCCCGAACAACCACCGCTCCGTCATGCAGGGGAGAGTCGGGAAGGAAAATGGAGAAGAGCAACTCCGGCGAAAAAAAAGCGTCCACCAGAACACCAGTCTGGATGAAATCCCGGAGGCTATTTGTCCTCTCAAGGACGACCAGTGCACCGATTTTCTTTCGCGAGAGCGTCTGACACGCCAGAGCAAGGTCCTCGATGAACTTCACACGACCCTCTTCGTTGGTGTTCCGTTCAAACAGGACATGATGGTACAGGCGGTTCATGTAATTCCTACGCAACTCCGGCTGGAGAACAAGCAACATTGTTCCCACGTAAACAAAAAGGCACAGACGCCAAAAAAGACGGAGCTCCCCCAGGGTAAGGAGATTCGAGACCCCCGCGGCGATGAAAAGAACTATAAGCGAACGGACGGGCAGAAAAAGCGGGGTTCCCTTCACCCACCTGAGGAACTGATACGAAAAATAGTAGAGTACCCCTATTTCCACCGCGTACTTCAGAAAGCCTGGGAGCAAGAGACTCTTTCCCTCCGGGCCTCAAAGCAGGAGGCTCAAGATGGCCTTCTGGGCATGGAGCCTGTTCTCTGCTTCGTCAATCACCACAGAATGTGCTCCATCGATGACCTCATCGGTGATCTCCTGTCCCCGGTGCGCAGGCATACAGTGCATGACGATGACCTCAGAAGAAGCAAGAGCAAGTAACTCATTGTTCACCTGGTAGGGCCAGAAGAAGGGCAGCCGTTCCTCGAGCTCCTGTTCTTTCCCCATGCTGGCCCACACGTCGGTGTACACCACATCCGCCCCCAGAACGGCCTTTCTCGGGTCAACCTCGTAGACAATCTCCGCTTTGCTTTTCTGTGCCTCCCTCTGAGCCCAGTCCCAAATTTCCCGGGAAGGTTGGTACCGCTCAGGAGTACACACAGTCAGGGAAAGACCAAGACGCGCGGCGGCAACAATCCACGAGTGGCAGACGTTATTCCCATCACCCACAAAAACAATCTTGACGTTGAGCGTTCCTTTTTTCTCCTGCACCGTGAGTAGGTCCCCCAGCACCTGACAGGGATGGTGGAGGTCGGAGAGACCATTGATCACCGGAACTCCGGCGTATCGGGCCATTTCAAGGACCGTCTCGTGAGCAAAGGTGCGGACTACGACGCCATGTACCATCCTCCCAAGAACCAGCGCAACATCCTTCACGGCCTCCCGCTTGCCAAGACCCACTTCCTGGGGACCAAGGTAAAAGCATTCCCCACCAAGCTGCCGCACCGCCACCTCAAAGGACACCCGGGTACGGAGGGAAGGCTTTTCAAAAAGCAGGGCAACGATTTTCCCTCCAAGGACACTGAATCTCTCACCCAGCGCCCACCGCTTCTTCAGGTCTAAAGCAACCTCGAGGAGATAGAGAATCTCTTCCCGTGAGAAATCCGCCAGATCCAGAAAGTGACGTCCCCGGAACACCTGCGTCATGTTCTCCCCTCTCCCATTTTCTCCCGGTAAACCTTCTCCACGTACGGAGAGAGAAAGGCCCGCAAAACGGCCCCATACCCGGCACGAAACGATATCACATCGCCGACCCGGTACGGTCGCTGACTCTCTTCGACATCAAGCACAAGGTAATTGCTTGTAGCTCCCACTATTGTAACACGTTCATCGTCGAAATATAACTGCTCCTCATCAACGTCCTGCTTCCCCAGCGCAACGAGAATCCTCCTGCGGGGGCCAGAAGCCTGCAGAGCACACGGCCTGCCGAAAGCATCATACCCCAGGGCCTTCCCCTGAAGGGGTTCCTTGACACGTACCTCCACAACCTCAGCCAGGATCGCAAAAGCACCCTGCTTCAGCCAGGGAATGTTCCTTCTCCTGCTGATGTCGCTGCCAAAAAGCAAGGCCTCTCCAAAACGCACCTCGTCCACTCCCTCAGGAGGTCTTCCCTCCTCCCAGAGGGAGAGAAAGGTTGTCCCCCCCACGGAGAGAACAACCTCCTTCTGGAGTTCCTCTGCAAAAAACCTCTTCACCCAAAGGAGCCTTTCGACCACCTCCCGGTCGGGGAGGACACCGCTCAAACAGGCAAGGGTCGTGGCAATTCCCCGCAGGGAAACCCAAAAAAGACGCCGCAGCACTTCAAGGGTCTGGGGAAGCTCCTCAAAAAGAAACCCCTCCCGCCCATCCCCTCCTTCCACTGCGAGGACCACCGAGGAAGGCCTCTTCGTTTTTCGGGCTATGGCTTCGAGGTTCTCCAGGACCTCAATGTGAGAGACAAAGGGAGCAATGGCGTATTCGCTGAGAATTTCAAGCTCCCAGGACATGGGAAGACGAATGAGGAAGAGTTCCGCCTGGGATCCAAAGAGACGGCGAAGACGCAGGAGGTTTGGGAGGTTAGAATCGGCAAAACTCGAAAAGCCAAGGTCCCACAGCATCCGGGCAAGAACGGGATCAGCCAGAAACCCCTTGGTCACGATGACAGGATGGACATTCCAGAGGGAACACCTTTCTCGAAGCGTACAGGCATTCTCTCTCAGAATACCGAGGTCGATTTCCAGACGGGGATACAAAACGAGGCCACCTCAAAAAACGAACTGGGGGCACCCTTCAGGCACCCCCATTGCATCACCGTTTGGAGAACTGGAAGCGAGCACGAGCTGCCCGCTGACCGTACTTCTTGCGTTCCTTCATCCTGGGGTCTCTGGTCAAAAGCCCCGCCTTCTTGAGGACACTGCGCAGGTTCTCGTCCACAAGGAGCAGGGCCCGGGCAATGCCGTGCGCCAGAGCTCCAGCCTGGCCGCTCAAACCTCCTCCCGAAACCCGAGCTTCAACGTTGAAGCGGGCCTCTGTTCCCGTCAGCACGAGGGGCTTCCGCACAAGAACCTGCCAGGCCAGCCGGGGGAAATACTCTTCAAGGCTCCGCCCGTTTACGGCGATTCTCCCCTCCCCCAGAGTCAACCAGACTTTGGCCACCGAAGTCTTCCTTCTCCCCGTTGCGTAGTACTTTACGGCCACACTCACCGTCATTCACTCCCTATAGGCAGCGGAATCGGATTCTGCGCACTGTGGGGGTGAGAAGGACCACGGTAGACTTTGAGCTTACGGATAATTCTGCGACCCAGACGATGATGGGGAATCATTCCCCACACCGCCCTTCGGATGACTTCTTCGGGTCTCCGTGCAAGTAACGACCTCAATGTCTCCTCCTTCAACCCCCCTGGGTACCCACTGTGCCGCCGGTACAGCTTCTGGTCGAGCTTCTTCCCCGTTACCCGGACCTTTTCGGCATTGACGACAATCACATAGTCCCCAACGTCAAAGAAGGGAACGTAGATGCTCTTGTGCTTCCCCATCAAGACAGTAGCAATACGAGAAGCCAGACGACCAAGAGTCTGGCCTTCTGCATCCACAACGTACCACTTCTTCTCAATGCTTTTGAGTGACGGAACGTACGTTCTCTCCTGCATCGTTCTTCTCCCCCAGCGTAGTCAAGACAAACTGAATTTTAGAGAAGTACGAAGGAGTTGTCAAGAAAAGGGCGAAATTTTCCTTTTCACCCCGGGGATCCCCCTGTCCGGGCGGCGACCTCATGCATCAGGTCCCTGAGCTGGAAGTAGCTCCGAACATAGCGGTCATAGTAGAAGAGGTAAATTTCGTGGTTTTCCCGGTTGGGGTAAATCTGTCCGGAAATCTGCACCATTTTCAGGGTAGCCTCGGGGATGCTGTCGTAGAACCCAACACCCACAGCAGCGTAAATGGCGGTTCCAAGAGTACTCGCCTCCTCCACCGTTGTGAGATAGATGGGGATATTGGTGACATCGGCGTGAATCTGCAACCAAAGCCTGCTTCGCGCTCCCGCCCCGCTCACGTACATTTCCTCAACCTCGAATCCCGACTGAGCAAGGGTCTTGAGGATGTGATACGTCCCGTAGGCAGTTCCCTCATAGATTGCCCGGAGCACGTGGGCCTTGGTGTGACTCAAAGACAACCCCCAGAGGGCCCCCCGGGCGAGAGGGTCCTGATAAGGACTGCGATTCCCCTGGAAGTAATCAAGGAGCACCAGACCATCAGAACCAGGAGGAATCTGAGCAACCATCCTGTCAAGAAGGACAAAGAGGTCTTCACCCAACTCACAGGCCCGGGCACACTCTTCCTGAGCAAAGTTGTCCGTAAACCACTTGATCACCGAACCCGTGGAACTCTGCCCTCCTTCAAGAATCCAGAGGTTTGGGAGCACCGCCCCATAGTAAGGACCCCATATACCCGGACTGAAAATGGGTCGTTCCGAGACAGCCAGGTGACACGTTGAGGGACCAACAACCATGGCCAGACGCTGGGGGTGCACTACGTCAAGTCCCACCATCGCCGCATAGGCATCGATGCCGCCTTGGATGACCGGGGTTCCTGGAACAAGACCCAGCTCATAAGCGGCCCGCTTGGTCAGTTCACCCACCTTTTCACCGACCGGGATGAGTTCCCTCGGCCATTTCTGCAGGAGCTCTTCAAAATGGAGATCTCGCAAAAGAGCCACCGGCCATCCTCCCTCCGTGGGGCAGTAGTTCCACTTGCAAATGGCATTGTTGAGGGAGGTGACCCAACGGTCGGTGAGCTTGAACATAATCCAGTTCTGGGCCTCCACAATGTAGTCGGCGTTAACGAAGATGTCCGGAAGGTTCTCTCTAAGCCACAGAGCCTTAGGAATCATCCATTCCGGCGATTCGTGACCACCAGCATACCGGAGGAGTGGGTTCTTCGTAGCATTGATGCGTTCAGCCTGGTCAAAGGCTCGCACGTCCATCCACATAATAGCCCGGTACCTTGGGTTCCCGAATCGGTCCACCGGCAGCACCGTGCAGGAACTTGCGCTTACGCTCAGCGCAGCAATGTCCTCAGGGCGTACCTCGCCCTCAAAGAGACAGCGTCGCACTGTATCCTGAATCCCCTTCCACCAGTCCATGGGGTCCTGTTCAGCCCACCCTGGACGGGGGTGGTAGCTGGGATAGGAGTAGAACGAAAGCGCCACCACATTTCCCCGTGCGTCGAAAATCCCACTCCGAAGTCCCTGAGTCCCCACGTCAATACCAAGAAAATACGGGGGTTTCGCATTGGCCACCTGACAAAACCTCCTTATTCTCCCCACTCCCTATGGTACAATGGACTTGTGGAAATGGTGCGCTTCCTTGCGGACTGCATGCTGGGGAAACTCACACGGTGGTTACGAATTCTGGGCTACGACGTCGCCTACTTCCGCAACATGGAGGATAGAAAGCTCCTCGCCATTGCCCGCCTGGAAGGAAGAATTCTCCTCACGAAAGACAAAGCTCTTGCCGCTTCCGGGAGAGAGTCGGCATACTATGTGAAAGCAAACTCCCTCCCTGAACAGCTCCTTGAGCTCAAGCAAGCTTTCGGGTTATCCTTTTCCCTCCCTCCCCGCTGTCCTTTCTGCAACGAAACCCTTGAGGAAATCTCTCCCGAAGAAGCCAGAAAGAACCTTCCCCTCTTCGTTGCCTTGAGCTTCACAACCTTCAGGCGTTGCCCCTCCTGCCAGAGAACCTTCTGGCCAGGAACTCACTGGCAGAGAATACACAGGCTCTGCCAGGAGTTCCTGGGAGAGTCTCCCTCATCTATCCAGGAGGACTTCAACTCCGGGTAGAGGACGACCCTCAACAAACTCCAGAGAGGCCCCTCCACCGGTGGAAATGTGGGTAATTTTGTCCTCCACACCGGCCTTTTTTATGGCCGCTACAGTGTCACCACCGCCCACAACCACGATGGCCCCACTTTCTGCAACTTTCCTGGCGATTTCTATGGTCCCCCGGGCAAAGAGGTCAACCTCAAAAAGACCCAGGGGGCCATTCCAGAAGATGGTCCTCGCCTCTTGAATGTACCGTCCAAACTTCTCCACGGTTTTCGGACCAATGTCGTACCCACCCATGTCCGGGGGGATTTTGTCCCAGTCAACGATTTTCGTTTCCACTCCCTCTTTACCCTCCGGAGCGACCACAAAATCCTCGGGGAGCTCAAACCGCACACCCCGGGCTTTTGCAGCCTCAAGAATTCCCCGGGCTTCTTCAATCATCGCCTCTTCAAGGAGGGATTTCCCAACCTCATACCCCATAGCCTTGATGAAAGTGTAGGACATACCCCCTCCCACAAGGAGGACATCCACCTTTTCAAGGAGCTTTCGCAGGACCCCGATTTTGCTCGAGACCTTCGCTCCTCCGAGGATGGCAAGGAAAGGACGAACAGGGTTATTGAGTTTCTCTCCTAAAGCCTCAAGCTCTTTCTCCATAAGGAATCCGGCGTAAGCTGGGAGGAAACGCGCCACTCCAGCTGTTGAGGCATGAGCCCGGTGGGCTGCCCCAAAAGCGTCGTTCACGTAAATATCAGCAAGTTCTGCCAGGGCCCGGGCAAAGTTCTCGTCGTTGGCTTCCTCCTCGGGATAGAATCGGATGTTCTCAAGGAGCAGCACATCGCCGTCTTTGAGCTGGGCCACCGCCTGCTTTACCTCTTCTCCAATGCAGTCGTTGACCTTGACGACCTTCCGACCCAAAAGCTCTTCAAGACGCCGGGCAATGGGATCCATCCGGAGTTCGTCCTTGGGTTTCCCCTTTGGCCGGCCAAGATGGGAAACGAGGATGACTTTTGCTCCGCGCTCGATGAGGTACTTAATGGTGGGCAGGCTCTCCACAATTCTCGTGTCATCGGTAATGTTGCGGTTCTCATCAAGGGGTACGTTGAAATCCACCCGCACCAGAACCCTCTTTCCTCGCAGTGTTCCCTCTGGAATATCCCGTATGGTCTTTTTATTCACCCTTCGCCACCTCCATTCACTTGGTTTCAAGGAACGCCTGAAGCACCCGGACTCGATTCACTGCGCCTACCACCCGTCCCTCCTTCACCACAGGGATAAGCTCAAGGCCTGTCGTCTGCAGAAGCTCCAGAGCATCCTCAACATCGTCCTCTGCAGCAAGGTAATCCACGTCTTCGGTCATGAACTCAGATACTTCCCGTCTGGCAAACTCCCGGAGCTTTTCCCGGATGGCGCTCATGAGGTTCCCGAAAAGGGGGGCCTCTTTCTGGGCCTCCTCGAGGAGCTGCTGAAAGAACGTCTGAGCCGAAAAGTACCCGATGAGCCTCTGCTCAAGGTCCACCACAGGGACACCGCTGACCTTTCGTCGAATCATGAACTGTATGACGTCACCCACAGTGTCGAAATCGCTTACCGTGGGAACTTCAGAGAGCATGATTTCTTCTACCAGCACTGCCATTCCCCCTCAGCTACCAGTATATCCTCCGATACGTCCTTGAGGCTATAATTTTACACCACAATGCTCCAGTTACAAACCCGCTGACGTGAGCAAACCAGGCAATGCCCCCGTAGCCGGGAAACCCCAGAGAAACTATAGCATAGAACATCTGGAGGAGAATCCAGAGCCCCAGAAAAACCACCGCAGGAACATAGAGGAATTGAACGAAGAAACCCCAGAACACCACGGTGAGAATTCGGGCTCGCGGGAAAAGCAGAAAGTACCCACCCATCACACCGGCAATGGCTCCACTTGCCCCGACCGTGGGCAGAAGAGAGGAAGGGAAGGCGAGAGCGTGCGAAAGACCAGCCGTAAAGCCGCATCCGAGGTAAAAGAGGAGGAATTGCCACCGGCCAAGGAAGTCCTCCACATTGTTGCCGAAAATCCAGAGATACCACATATTGGAGAGAAGGTGAAAGAAACTCCCGTGGAGGAAGATGGAAGTTAGAAGGGTGAGGAGGGGAGGAACGGAAAACCCGTGAAGGAGCTGGGTCTTCCCCCAGAGGAACGCGGGGACCAGGCCTGCCTGGAAGAAGAAAAGCTCCCGGGCAGGACCAAGACCCACCTCGTAGAGGAACACCGCCGTATTCACCAGAATAAGCGCCACCGTCACTATCGGGAAGCGGCGGGTCGGCAACTCATCACGAATCGGAATCATGGCTTAAAAATAGTGCACTCTCCGCACAAAGTCAAGCAACCCCAGCTCTCTTAAAACCCTGTTACTCTGCCGAGGAGCACCAGCGCTTTCCCCTGCGGAGCAAATCCCGCAGAGGGGAGGCTACTCTGCGAGCGAAAACCTCCGCAAGTACCTGGTGTAAAAGGAGAAATCCCGAAGATGAAGGGTATAATCGCCCATCCTCCTCAAGGAGGAGTCCTTCAGCAACAAAAGCCAAAAGAAGGTCTCGCAACTCCTGATCCTTGAAGGAATGCACAAGGGAAAGGGGAACGCCCTGGCGTGTCCGAAGAAGAAGGAGAAAATCCTCAAAAACCTTTTCCTCGCGAGAGAGTTCTTCCTCAAAGACGATAGGACACCTTCCATTCTCAAGAGCCTTCCGGTATCCCCGGAGGGTTTCGGCATTCTTCTGCCTCTTCCCCCCAACGTGCGACCAGCTCGAAGGCCCAAGTCCCAGGTACTCCCCATTCCTCCAGTACAGGAGGTTATGCCGGCACTCATACCCCGGGCGGGCGAAATTCGAAACTTCGTAGTGAACGTACCCCGCTGCAGCAAGCCGTTCTTCGGCAAATCGGAAAAGGTAAGCCTGCTCGTCAGGGGAGGGGAAAAGACGGAAATGGCGACGGAAAAAAGAGAAAAGGGGGACCACAGGGCTCAGGGTCAAGTTGTACACAGAGATATGGGGTGGAGCATACCGGAGGGCCTCTGAGAGGTCCTCTCCCCAGCTATCAAAGTCCTGGAGAGGAAGGCCATAGATGAGGTCGATATTCCAGTTCTCCCACCCGCTTGCCACAACCTTCTGGAGTGCCCTGTGCAGGGTTTCCAAAGATGCAGACCGACCGAGAAGGAAGAGATACCTGGGAGCAAAGGACTGTACACCGAGGCTCAGGCGCAGGATCCCGGCTTCTCTCCACTCAAGAAGCCGCGCTTCGGTAACCGTTTCAGGATTCACCTCAAGGGTGACCTCAAGCGGGAAGGAGAGAGTACAATACGACTGGAGTTTTCTGAGGAAATCCCCAAAAAGCGACGGAGCAAGAATCGATGGAGTCCCCCCGCCAAAGTAGACGCTGCAAACCTTTCTCCCTTCAAGCTGCAGGGCATGAACCTTAAGCCTGAGTTCCTCAAAGAGAAGGGAGAAAAACTCTTCTCCCTCTCCCCTGAAGGGATAGGAAACGAAGTCACAGTATGAACATTTTCGGAGGCAGAAGGGGATGTGGACATAGATGCCGAGTTCCTTCATGAACCCGTCTTGAGGACCGCAAGAAAGGCTTCCTGGGGAATACGGACCTTCCCGATGGCCTTCATCCGCTTCTTCCCTTCTTTCTGCTTCTCAAGGAGCTTTCGTTTCCGCGTGACGTCTCCACCGTAACACTTCTGGAGCACGTCTTTTCGGAGGGCCGGAATGTCTTCCCTTGCGATGATCCTCCCACCAATGGCAGCCTGAATCGAAACCACAAAGAGCTGGCGCGGGATAATTTCCTTGAGTTTCCCCACAAGTTCCCGGGCACGGTAGTACGCGTTCTCCTGACAGGAGATAAAAGAAAGCCCATCAACTCGTTCCCGGTTGACCAGGATGTCCACCCGCACAAGGTCGGCCGGGCGGTACCCGGCAAATTCATAGTCGAAGCTCGCATAGCCCCGGCTCACTGCTTTCAGGCGGTCGTAGAAATCAAGGAGGATCTCGGCCATGGGGAGCTCATAGGTGAGGAGTACGGTCTTCTCGTCGAGGAACAGCATGTCCTTAAACACTCCTCTCCGGGACTGGCAAAGCTCCATGATACCGCCGATGTGCTGTGAGGGCACGACAATCTTTGCCGTAATGTAGGGTTCTTCGGCCATCTCGATTTCCCCAGGGGAGGGAAAATCCTTCGGGGAACGAACCTCAAGCACCTCTCCCTTCTTCGTCAGCACCTGGTACACCACATGGGGTGCCGTAGCCACAACTTCTATGCCGAACTCCCGTTCAATCCGCTCCTGCACAATCTCCATATGGAGGAGCCCCAGAAACCCGCAGCGGAATCCGAAACCCAGAGCCTCCGAGAAGTCTGGTTCAAAGACCAGTGATGCATCGTTGAGCTGGAGTTTCTCTAAGGCCTCCTTGAGGTTCTCGTAGCTCTCGTACTCCACGGGGTAGAAGCTACAGAACACCATGGGCTTCACTTTCCTGTACCCCGGAATCGGCTGGGGAGCCGGTCGGATTGCCGAGGTGATGGTGTCACCGACCCTGCTATCCTGGATGTTCTTCATGTTGCAGGCGATGTACCCGACCTCTCCCGGACCAAGGGACTCGACTTCCTGCATGTCGGGAGTGAACACACCAACACCCGTTACCTCAAACTCCTTCCCCGTGGAGAACATACGAATCCTTGTGCCCTTCCGTATCTCTCCATCGACAATCCGCACGAAGGGCAGGACGCCCCGGTATGGGTCATAGGTAGAGTCAAAAATGAGGGCCCGGAGTGGCTCTTCTTCGCTTCCCCGCGGAGGGGGAACGAACTCGATAATCCGCTCCAGGAGTTCTTCCACCCCCACCCCGTGCTTGGCGCTCACGAGGGTAAAGGGGAGATGCTCCGGCCCAAGAAGAGCCTCAACTTCCCGCATGGCCCTTTCAGGGTCAGCAGAGGGAAGGTCGATTTTGTTAATGACCGGGAGGATGGTAAGTCCCTGTTCCAGGGCAAGGCGGGCGTGAGCCAGGGTCTGCGCCTCAACCCCCTGGGAGGCATCGACAAGGAGAATCGCCCCCTCACAGGCCGCAAGGCTCCTTGAAACCTCATAGCTGAAATCGGCATGTCCTGGGGTATCGATGAGGTGGAAGAGGTACTCCTGTCCCTTATCCCGGGAAACATACCGGAGCCGCACCGCCTTGGCCTTGATGGTGATACCCCGTTCCCGCTCAAGGTCCATGCGGTCAAGAAACTGTTCCCGCATGCGTTCCCTTGGCACAGCGTTACAGAGCTCGAGAATCCGGTCAGCCAGCGTGGACTTCCCGTGGTCAATATGAGCGATGATGCAGAAGTTCCGAATGTACTTCCTGTCCACCGTCCCTACCCTCCGAGCTGTCGGAAAACCCTGCGAACATCTCCAAGCATGGCCAGAAGCACCTTCCGCTCATCCATCCTCAGAAGAAAGGGCAAAACAAGATACAGGACCCAGAGAAACAGTGCCCCAAGAGCAAACCCCCACAGGGAGCTACGTGTCGTGGCTCTGGCAACACACACGCAGCCCAGGATGAACACCCCAAGCTGCACCCCCACTTTCCAGAGCCAGTCCCCAGGAGAACGCAAGAACACCTCGACCTTTGTCTTCTGTCGTAAAAAGTATACAAGGAGTGTGAACTGAAAGAAAGCCGAAAAGGACGTAGCCAGGGCAACTCCCCGAAAATCGAGGAATCGCACGAGCCACAAATCCAGGACAACATTAAGCAGCACGCTCAAAAGACCAATCTTCACAGGGGTCCTGGTATCGCGAAGGGAGTAAAAGGCACGGGTCAGAAGATGGTTGAGGGCGAAAAAGAGCAGGCCAGGAGCGTAGAAGAAAAGCGCCGCTGCCGTCATCTCCGCCGCCAGATGGTCAAACATCCCTCGCCGGTATACCAGGTTCACCAGGGGCAAAGGAAAAACCATGAGGAAAACCACCGCGGGGAGCATGAAAAAGAGTACCCACCGTATCCCCTGCCAGAGCGTTCCCTGCCATTCCTCCATGTTCTCCATCCACACGTTCTGTGAAAGGGAGGGTAAAATGGCGACCGAGAGGGCCACCCCAAACACTCCCAGGGGAAACTCCATGAGACGGTCTGAAAAATACAGGGCAGAGACCGCCCCCTCTCTGCAGAGAGAGGCCACAATCCGGTCCACAAGGGTGTTCACCTGGGAGACGGCGAGGGCAAAGGTGACAGGAAGCATGAGCCTGAGCACTTCCTGGAACCCCGGATCGCGAAAGCAACGCCACCGTATCCTAAGGGTAAAGCCTTTCTGCCGGAGTGGCGGAATCTGGAAAAGGAACTGCCAGAGCCCTCCAAGAACAACTCCAAAGGCAAGCGCGTAAGGACCAAAAATATGCCGGAAAGCCAGGATGCTCACAATGGTTCCCAGGTTGAAGAAAAAAGGGGCCACTGCTGACCAGCTGAAGATGTGCAGGGTGTTCAGAAACCCCATGAGCAGTGCGGACCAGGAAATGAGCAGCAAAAAGGGGAACATTATCTGCGTTGAACGGGTGGTGAAAAAGAGCTTGGCTGGCTCACTCCGGAAACCGAAGGCTACAGAGTGGACAATCGAAGAGGAGAAGACCATACCCAGAACACACACCAAGGTAACGATGAAGGTGAAACCGCTGAACACTGAAGAGACGAAGTTCTGAGGCTCTTCCTTTGAAGAGGAAGAGGCAACGAAGTACCGGGAAAAAACCGGCACCACAGAAGTGCTCAATGCCCCTTCGGCGAAAAGCCTTCGCAGGAGATTCGGTATGGTGTAGGCGATGAGGAACGCATCGGTCACCCAGGTAGCTCCAAAGAAGGAGGAAATGAGGATTTCCCGCAAAAGCCCCGAAATTCTCGACAGCAGAGTGCCAAGGCCAATGACCACCGTGTTCTTAAAAAGCGCTGTCTCCTTCATACCTCTCTCCTAAGAAATGGCGATGAATACAAAAAAGGCCGGAGATTGCTCTCCGGCCTTCTACTCCCGGCAGCGTCCTACTTTCCCGCCCAGTTCCCCAGGCAGTATCATCGGCGCTGGAGGGCTTAACTTCCGGGTTCGGAATGGTTCCGGGTGTTTCCCCTCCGCTATGGCCACCGGGAGACCTTTCTCTCTGGGGAAGCATCCTGCGATGAAGCCTTTGCGGTCAAGTCCTCGACCGATTAGTACCCCT
>Ga0078972_1001356_pt2 | contig 59747 bp, 63 predicted proteins | sample YelNatPaOPGAMG01_FD_67568 | JGI IMG/M metagenome (GOLD analysis project Ga0078972, IMG submission 67568) | Hot spring thermophilic microbial communities from Obsidian Pool, Yellowstone National Park, USA - OP-RAMG-01 (SPADES assembly) (version 2) | ecosystem: Environmental > Aquatic > Thermal...
GAGGAAAACAAGCTCTATAAGACCTTAGGAAGGAGATGAATCTTCGACTTTCTTTCAGTATTCTTGTTGGCAAACTTGCTATAAAACTTACCAACCTGTTCCATTTTGGAGGAACCAGTTTTCCAGGGAAATTGGCTATTTCTATATACCCTAATATTCTTAGTAGCCTTTCCAGAAATCTAGATTCTATTATTCTTATTACCGGAACGAATGGAAAGACTACTACTGCTAGAATTATCTCAAGCATTCTTAACGAGGCTGGTATGACCTATGTCCATAACAGAGCTGGAGCGAATCTTCCTAGAGGGATCGCTACAAGCCTGATTAAGGAATCTACTATCTCAGGAAGATTAGAAAGAGATGTTGGGGTATTTGAGATAGATGAAGCGCATATAAGGTCTCTTGTAGAGGACATAAAACCGCAGATCATTATAGTAACTAATCTGTTCCGGGATCAATTAGATAGATATGGAGAAGTAGATAAGCTTGTTAAGAATTTTCGAGATATAGCTATCTCAGATAAAGAGGTCTGTTTTATCCTTAATGCCGATGACCCCCTTGTATCAAGTATTACATATCAATTAGAGAATAAAACCCTGTACTTTGGGATAGACGCTCCTGATGAATATTCTCATTCAGGTATAGCCGATATAAAATCTTGCCCATTCTGCGATACGACCCTTGTATATGAAAAACACTATACAGCTCATCAAGGAATCTTCAAATGTCCATCATGCGGATTTAAAAGACCAAAACCCGATATAGTAGCTACAGATATCGAATCAGGATTAGATGGCTCATCATTCAATGTGTCCTTAGAAGGTCATAAAGTCCCTATAAAGACTCAGTTGCCAGGGATATACAATGTATATAATATCCTGGCAGGTATAATATGCGGCTTTATCCTGGATATTCCCATTGAACATATATTGAATGGAGTCTCTAATATAAGGGCAGTATTTGGAAGAGGAGAAAGGATAGTTTTTAATGAGAAAAGAATATATATTCTTCTCGCCAAAAATCCAGCAGGGTTTAATGAGGTTCTGAAAATGTTTATAGGGATTAAAGCCCCTACTATAGTTATTGCTATAAATGATAAGATCCAGGACGGAAGAGACATCTCTTGGCTCTGGGATGTAAATTTTGAAATACTTAAAGATAACTCCCATCTTATTATAGCCTCAGGGAGAAGAGCGTATGATATGGCTTTAAGACTTAAATATGGAGGATTTGACCCTAAAAAATTCTATATAGAGGAAGACCCACTTAAGGCTTTATATAAAGCATTGGACTCTTCTCAAGATAAGAGTGTTTATATAATACCTACCTATACTGCCATGCTTGAGCTTCGAAGAAAGCTAGAATCTCTTGGAGTTACTAATGTTTTTTGGAAGGACTGAGCATCCTTTCTGCTTCTTCCAAGAACATCCTTGCTTCCTTATCCTTTTTCTCGGTGGCTAGATATATAGCTTCAGCAGAAAATCTTACCGTTTTCCAATCCTTTACAGCCCTTGCCGACCTCATCAATATCCTCCACATAAATATGTCTCTTTCTTCTATCTCTATATATCTTTTCGAATACCGATATGCCAATTCTGGGTTATGGAGATAATCGCTGTATATATTTGCTAACCCTCTCAAAGCAGGTTTATAGTAAGGGTCATATCTTAAACACTCCTCTAGATGGAATATGACATCTTTAAGATAAGACCTATCTATTCTATATCCTTCCATATAAAAGGCTGCTATTGCATAATGGCTACCTGTAGGATACTTTACATATTTTAGAATAAACGGAAATAATCTCCTCCCAGTGTCAAAGAGCTCCTTAGCTGATTCTTTTGTTTTTGCCTCATTCATTTTTATACTATATATCTCAAGCTCCCTTTGAGCAGAATAACCTATAGGATAGATATTAAAAGACTCTTCAAATAATCCTAGGGCTCTATCTAATTCTTTTCTATTGTATGCGTTTATTCCATCTAATAGAGTCTTATGTGCCTCTATCTGTTTTATTCCAATCTGGGTTGAAAATACACAAAATACTATTAACCCCCCTACTAATATTGGAAGAGACCTCTCCTTTAGATTCCATGTCCCAGTCTTAGAAGTTTTTATAACTCCTATAATTCCACAGAAGATATAAAAGTACAGATATGTGACACTCGTTCCAAATATGAGTATTCCGTTTATGGCGAATCCTATAATACCAAGCGTCAAAGCAGAGACAAATATTCTATAAGGATGCCTTGACCTGTGAATTGATATCCCTTTCTTTATCACCAGGTATAATATCGATAGAAAGGCTAATAACCCTAGGAGTCCAGTTTGTAAAAAGGTATCAATATACTCATTATGGGTTCTATCTGGATAAGTAATATTATCTAAGGCATCTTGTCTAGCCAGCTCTAATCCCTTATACTTAATAAACTCCTTACCAATTGTATCTAAACCAAAACCAAAGAGTAATCTTACAGGACTATCCAACATTCTATCTCTTATAATTTTCAGGGAATTCTTTATCATATATGGCCTTCCCTCACCCTTTATCTCAGATAACATAGATACCCTTGCCTTAAAACTCTCTTCTAGTCCAATATTTCTGCCTGGTAGAAGTAATTCTATAGAAGGAAGAGCAATGTATACTGTAGTCATAATAATACCTATTAATACTAAAGACTTCCAATATAACTTTAGATTTTCTCTGATATACGGGAGTATATATATTAGATATGAGTAGATCCATAAAATCGACAGTAGAAATATAGCAGTCTTAACAAAAACTCCAGCTGGTAAATAGAGATCTATAGCTATTAAAAAAGCAAAAAATAATGCATAGATTATAGTCTTTTTGTATATATAAGTTGGAGTCCTAGGTTCTAAAAACACCATCGGTAAAAGAAATAAAAGAATAATATATGTAAGCCAAGAACTTCTAGTACCTGATACAAGTAGAACAAAAAAGGTTGCGCTGAACAGAATAGACGAGAAAACCTTCCATACCCTTTTTGAATATATTACCTCTACAATAGTAAGAGGTAGCACCATTACTAAAAACTGCCCCAAAAAATCTGGGTTTCCAAGGGAGGAAATTACCCTCCCCCAAGTAGCATTCATCGGGAACATATCATATCCGAGGACCTGTTTAAAACTCTTAATAATTATAAACATTAAACTCAAAAAGACCCCATATTTCAGTAGTGGAAGCTTCTTATGGTCTATAAAGATAGGTATTAATGCCAATCCTATTATGGGAACTAATGAGGATAACCCCATATATCTCTCCCATTCACCATTAAGACTTATCCATCTGTAGTTAGAAAGGATAGTAGAGAGAGAAAACACAGAGATTATGAGCACTATCTCCCAGAAGAGATAGAAATTATTTTTATATGTCCTAAATCTCAGGATAAAGATCATAATTAAGACTAAGCCTAAGCCTATCCTTATTAAGACAAGCTTAGGCAATTCAAATGGGTCATAACTTGCCGGATAAACTACTAGAGGTATAAGACATATAAGTATAAAAAATAATATAAAGACTACATCTCTATAATTCCACTTCATCTATCCCAATTTTGGAATTAATCCTTTGCCTGTTTACCAATGATGGCATCTTTTAACATCTCTACTGTTACATTGTCTGCAAGCTTAACAAGGGCGGTCTTATCCTTCACTTCTATTATCGTTCCCAGGAATCCACCTTCAGTTATTATACGCATCCCCTTCTTTAAACTATTTACAAATTCCTTATGCTTTTTGTCTCTCTGTTGCTGAGGTCTTATAAGCATAAAATAAAAGATAACAAAAAAGATCACCCAAAATATCAGAGGGTAGTAGATAGATTGTCCCTCACCCATCTATATAGTCAACTCCTTTCTATAAAAATACATTATCTCCTCTCTTAAATCTAGGAGATTATTACTCTTAATAGCTTCCCTTATCCTTTCCATAAGATGAATGATATAGTACAGATTATGTATGGTAGTTAGTCTAGGTCCCAAAGCCTCCTGCGCCTTAAATAAATGCCTTATGTATGCCCTAGAATAATTCCTACAGGTATAACAGTTACAACTCTCATCTAATGGCCTAGAGTCATCTGTAAATTCTGCATTTGTAATAATTATACGCCCTTCGCTAGTAAATACCCCCCCATGCCTGGCAAGTCTAGTAGGAAATATACAATCAAACATATCTATCCCTCTCATCACACACTCTATTAAAGATAAAGGTGTCCCTACTCCCATAAGATACCTCGGTTTTTCTTTAGGGGCATATGGCATAATATTCTCTAGTATATCATACATTATCTCTTTAGGTTCTCCAACACTTAATCCTCCTATGGCTATTCCTTCTACCTCAACTGAACTAACCCTTTCTAATGCCTCTAATCTTAGGTCTCTATATGTCCCGCCTTGAACAATTCCAAATAACGCCTGATCTTTTCTCTTTTTAGCCTTTACAGCCCTAGATAACCAACTGATAGTTCTTTCCAGAGCTTCCCTGGCTTTTCCCCTATCACTAGGATATGGTATACATTCATCTAATGGCATTATTATATCTGAACCCAGGTCCTCTTCAATTCTTATAACATCTTCCGGGGTAAATAGATATTCCTTTCCATTAAGAAAGGACCTAAAGTATATCCCAACATCATTTATCCTTACTAACGGGTTTAAACTCATAATCTGGTAACCGCCACTATCAGTTAATATAGCCTTATCCCAGTGCATAAAGTTATGAAGCCCTCCAAGGTTCTTTATAAGCTCACTTCCTGGCCTTATAGCAAGGTGAAAGGCATTGGCAAGGATGATCTTCGCTCCACATTCCTCTACCTCTTCTGGAGTCAACGTTTTTATAGTAGCCTGGGTACCAACAGGCATATATACTGGGGTTTCAAAGGAACCGTGAGGAGTAGTAATTACTCCCACTCTTGCCAAGGTATCTTCTGATTCTTTCAAGATCTCTAAGGTTATGCCCATATTTAATATAATAACATAGCATCTCCAAGGCTGTAAAATCTATAGCCTAATCTAACTGCTTCTTGATAGGATTTTAAGATTAAATCTCTTCCTCTAAAAGCAGAAACAAGGAGAATTAACGATGACCTTGGAAGATGAAAATTTGTAATCAATCTATCTACAACCTTAAATCTGTATCCGGGATATATAAAGAGATTAGTTTTCCCCTTAAAAGGTCTTACATTTCCCTCCTCATCTGATACAGTTTCCAACGTCCTTACCACTGTCGTTCCTACTGCTATTACCTTGCCTCCTCTCTTTCTGGCTATATTTATAGCCTCTGCTGATCCACTTGAAACCTCTATCTCTTCTGGTAATACATAATGTTTCTCCACATCCTCTACCCTTACTGGAAGGAAGGTCCCTGGTCCTACGTGAAGTGTAACATAGATTATCTCTACCCCTTTTATTCTTAATTCTTCTAGCAACCTTTCAGTAAAGTGAAGTCCAGCAGTAGGAGCTGCCACTGACCCATTTACTTGGGCATATATAGTCTGATAATCCTTTTCAGGGACATATTTATGTATATATGGAGGAAGAGGGATCTCTCCCAATTCATCTAGGTATGGTTCTACACCTTTATTAAAATCTAATACCCTCCATCCACCTTCCCTTACCTCTATAGTCCTGCATCTTAATCCTTTATCAAAGATTACCTCTGTACCCAGATGTAATCTCCTAGAAGGGTTTACAAGGGCTTCCCATACATTCTCTAAAATCTTTCTTACTAAGAGCACCTCTATATTGGCTCCAGTAGTCTTTTTCCCCCTGAGCCTATATGGCCTTACCCTGGTATTATTAAGGACCAGCACATCACCTGGATTAAGATACTCAGGTAGATTGTAAAAATATCTATGTTCTATCCTTCCATCAGGATATACAACCATTAACCTGCAGTGGTCTCTGGGATAAATAGCTTCCTGAGCTATAAGCTCTTCAGGAAGTTCGTAATCAAAATCCTCTATACGCATCTACATTAACCCCAGGGAAATAGTAACTTATAATCTCTTTATAATTAAAACCTGCCTCAGCCATCCCTCTTGCCCCCCATTGGCAAAGTCCCACCCCATGTCCATTTCCTTTTCCGTTAATAATTACTCTGTCTTCCCTTATTTCTATTCCAACTATGAAGGTACTTGGCAGATTAAAAGTACTTCTTATCTTAGTTCCATTTATTCCATTTATATCCATTATCCTTCCTGTACTATTATATTTGACAGATATATTTCCCCCACCTATCAAATTATCCCACTCTTCTCTCTTTATCACCCTTTGCCAACTTTCCCATTGAGAATCTTTACAGTATCTGCACACCACTCCCTTTAGATATGGTAATTCCTCTATATTCCATATATTTGCCGCATCCTCAGTATGTCCACCACAGGTGGAATGATAAAAAACCTCCGCCAGTGAATTATTATAAAGAACTACCTCGCCTTTAGTACTATCTACAGCATCATTTGTAGATTGATGCTCCTCAATCCTCCCTTTATATACCTGAGAATCCGCAGAATTAGTCAGGTCATAGTCCTTCTTATTATTTCTAGATAATGCCTTTAAAGTATAGGTTCTCGCCAATACCGCCTGGGCTTTAAGGGCTTCTCCAGGCCAGTAATAGGGCATCTCGGAAGGGACAACGCTATACAGGTAATCTTCAAGAGGGAGTATATTCACCACCAATATCTTTTCATTTCTAAATAATATCCTCATACCACCCCTATAAGAGCTTCCATTCACAGAGATATCTTCTCCTGAGATGTCTATAACGGTATTCGGAACTATAGATATGACTCTTTCTTTCATATCTAGAAAGTCAAAGATAAGTGTAACTATATTTGATTCCATCTTACCTTTTATGCTGACTACATCTTTAAATATATAAGGGTTATCGCCTTTTATGTTGGTAATAAGGGGTTTCCCATTAATAATAAAATTGTCCCCACTGTATATAAGGACCCTGACAAATATCTGGGAGAAAGCTATGGGTATTGGGATAAAAAGAAGTAACGCCAAAAGGATAGGGAATAACAGCCTAGAATACATCCTTAAGCTTTCTTTATCCTTTTTATAGCTGAGAAGATAAGGATAGAAATAACTATCCCGCTTCCAGCCTGAAAGCAATTTCCAGGAATCTCTACTAGTGCCGGGCCAATACCATATAGGATAATCTCAGCCAGGAAATATCCCACTACCATCTCTAATCCTGCTAATATTAAGAATGGTAGCTTCTTATATATATTTTCTGGATTGCAAACAAAGTATCCCACTATAAAACCCTCTATCCCCTTTATTACCAGAGTAAAAGGAGCCCAGTGGGCATATCCTGTAATTATATCTGCAAGCGCTGAACCTAATCCTCCAGCCAGTCCTCCTATCTTTGCCCCAAATAATATAGCAATGGTAAAGATAAGAGTATCTCCTAAATTTATATATCCTTTTGTCTGAGGAGATGGAATCTGTATTACTATAGTAGCAGCAGCTACTAAAGCCGCCCCAACTCCTGTATAAGCTAGTACTTTAGCTGCCTTCATCCAGCTAAAACCTCCTCTTATAGTATCTTCCAATCTTAAGTATATTATAATATATAAATCAAAGAGAATCCTTAAAACTCAGAGAGAGAAGTTAACTCATCTATGTTCTCTTTTACCTTGGATATCGCAGTAAGTATATCATCCATATCCTCCCTTGGACCAAGTAAGAGATTCTGCGGCAGCCAAACTCCTTCTTCATAACAAGCCCTCTCAGTAACCGGCAGATATAAGTTCCTGTAATCCCTCTCTTTATACGGCCAATCTAAGATGGCTGGAAACTTGTACAGAGGGACATATCCAGAACTAGCAGGGATACCTTCCTCGTTTAATGCTTTTATAAAAATCTCCCTATTCACACCTTTAAACTCCTCCTTATTGTATCTAAATATAAAAAGATGATAGGCATTTCTTGTAACACCCTCACCTGCCACTAGAGGCTCTATCCCTCCGATCATTCTCATACCATACGAAAGATACTTGGCATTTTCCTCTCTCTTTTTCATCTGTTCCTCTAGTCTTTCCATCTGGACAAGAAGTATCCCTGCTTGGAATTCAGTCATCCTGTAGTTCCAACCTAGGATAGGATGTTCGTACCAGCCCCCATTCTTAGCCCTTCCTACATTCATAAGGGACCAAGCCCTATCTGCAAACTTCTTATTATTTGTAGTGACTATTCCACCCTCGCCTGCATTTATATTCTTCGAGGCTTGAAAACTAAATGTTGCTATATCCCCAATGGAGCCAACCCTCTTACCTCTCCACTCTGCGCCATGTGCTTGCGCTGCATCTTCTATAACGAGGAGATTATATCTCTTCGCTATCTTTATTATTTCGTCCATATTAGCTGGACAACCCCCTATGTGAACAGCTATGATGGCTTTAGTCCTTGTAGTTATAGCCTGCTCTATCTGTTCTGGAGATATATTATAGGTATCCTGGTCTATATCCACAAAGACAGGATCCGCTCCAACTAGCATACAGGCTGTAGCGGTAGCTATAAATGTATAGGCAGGAACGATAACTTCATCTCCTCTTCCTATGTCTATAGCACTGAGTGCTATCTCCAAAGCTGCTGTTCCATTTACACAGGTAACCCCATATTTAGCTCCAACGAATTTGCTAAATTTTTCCTCAAACTCCTCATTCTTTTTACCAGATATCCTACCCCAATGCCCACTTCTTAGAACCTCTATTAATGCATTTTCTTCTCTTTCATCAAATATAGGCCACTCTGTAAATGGCTTTGTCCTCACAGGGTTTCCACCCTTAATAGCAAGTTCCATAATAACCCTCCCATCCAATCTCATTTAATACATTCTTTAACCAGTCTAGTCCTTTTTTTAGGACCGTCTTTGGGTCCTCTCTCCCCTCATACTCTATACAGAGAGGATTCTCATAGACATCCTCCCTAAGTTCTTCTAAAAACAATCTCAAGTTTATCTCCCCTTCTTCCAAAAGCTACAGATAGATATTTATCTTTTATACCATCTTTACTATTAAATCCACATAAAATTATATCTACATCTATAAAAAAATCAAGGACTGGGGACTCTTCAATCTTTTGCGTAGCAAAAAGGCTCAAAAGTGAGAGAATTGACTTTTAGACGGTAAGATGATATAAATACTTCTGATAAGTCTCTATAAATAATCTACATTTAAGATAATTGGAGGATCCATATGTGCGTAGCAGTACCCGCTTTGGTAAAAGAGATAAAAGGAGATAAGGCGATGGTAGATTTAGGGGGAGTTAGCATGGAGATAAGTATAGTATTTACTCCAGAGGTAAAGGTGGGAGATTATGTAATTGTGCATGCTGGATATTCTATTACTATAATGGAAGAGGAAGAGGCAAAGGAAACCTTAGATATCTTAAACTATACTATATAAGGTAGAGTACAAATACCTCTTTAGACTCTTTAGAGATATCCATATAGATTTTGGTATCAGTTTCCTCCCCTTAGTTTTTAATCTGTTAAAGCCAAGAGGATGGTAAACAACTAGCAGAAACTTCTCATATATGTTTATAAAGAATCTGCTAAAAGGATTAAAATCAAAGATATCAAAATTTTTCTTCTCGGCTAGCCTATAGAGGACGGTTACTCCATGCATAGCCTTTACCCGTATGTCATTCCTTTCAATATATTCTAAGATCTTGCCAATGGAAAAGATAAGTCTTCTTTCGATCTCTTTACTTGCTCCCATTAAAGAGTTATGCCTCCCAAGTATATCGCTTATCTTTCTATTTAAAAGGTGAAGTTCTATAAATTTATCCCCTCTCTCTAATAATGTCCCATCCTTTAATATCAGAGGTTTTCCCCTGTATGTATTTATAGAAAAATGTAAGATCGATTCTGAATCTTCAAGTTCAATTATATGGGCAAGTCTAAAATATATCCTCTCCCATATCTCCCAAATATACACAAAAATAGATTTTAAACTCACTATCTCTTTAGAATTTTCGGCATAAGATATATCAGCTATTTCATATCCTCTATTAATTAAACCCTCTATTATCCTAGGAAGAGCCTCTACTGTCTTTTTACTTATATCATCCCATCTTCCATCATGAAAGAGGATGATATCTCCGGGCTTCACCTTCTCTAATACATTTCTTACTATATCATCTGTGGAGATATTTCTCATCCAATCCTTACTATCAAGGCTCCATAATACAAGACCTTTTCCGTCCTTACTTATATGTTTCCATAGGGCAAGATTATTCCCTCCCCAAGGTGGTCTTATATAGCTTGGTTCCTCTTCTATTATCCCTTTAACAACCTTGTCTGTTTCTTCAAACTCCTTCTCTATTAAATTAGGTGGCATAATCCATACAAATCTATGACTATAGCTGTGATTCCCTATTCTATGTCCAGACCTCTTTATAGCCTCTAAAACCTCTGGGTAAGACCTTACCTTCTTTCCGAGGACAAAGAAGGTTGCCCTTAAATTATATCTCTGGAGTATCTTAAGGATCTCGATGGTATATTCCGGATGTGGACCATCATCAAAGGTGAAGAAGACATATCTCTTAGTAGGGGTCCCCCTCTTTAATACCCTTCTAGAAAAAAAACGGGTCCAGAGGTCAGGAATAATACAGTATAAAATCAAAAGGGAAAAAATTAAAACTAATAAATACATATCTTAGGAATAAATATCCTTTCTATTTTTATATAACTCCAGAATAAGTTTAGCACCATCTAATCCAGAGGTAGGTTTTTTCAACCTTCGTTCTTCCTCTTTTATACTTTCTGTAAGGCTTCTATCCAGAAGTAAAGATTTGATACTTGTTTCCAACTCCTTAGAATCTCTGGCCATAAGAGCAGCCCTATTATTTATCAAAAATTGGGCATTCTCTTCCTCATGGCCTGGTATAACCCCATAGAGAACCATAGGGGTCTCCATAGCTAACGCCTCACTAATAGTTATTCCACCAGCCTTTGTAATAAGAACATCTGAGATAGCCATAAGTTCCCTTGAATGATGAATATATCCAAATACCTTTATATTTCTTCTATCTCTAGTCTTCTCTCTTAATGACTTCCTTACTTTTCTATTATGACCAGTTGCCACAATCCCTTGGAAGGGTATCTCTATATTCATCAATACATCTACTACCTGAACAAGTTTATCGTCTAATCCATACCCTCCCATCATAGCAGAAATAACTGGGATATTATCATCCAAACCAAATATCTTTAGACACCTCTCTCTATCTATCGGTTCCGAAAAACTAGGGTCGATAGGTAAGCCTGTAGCTCCTATCTTATAGGGAGGGACACCTTTGGAGATAAGCATTTCTTTGGCATAATCATTGGCAACTATATAAAGGTCTACATACGGATGGAGCCAAAAACTATGTACAGCTATATCTGTAACAACTGAGACTATAGGTTTGTCAATAAGTTTAAGCCTCTTCAATCTAGAGAGGACACCCACCTGGATCGGATATGTACACACTATAACCTTAGGATTCTCTCTTTTTACAAAATTTATTAACTTCTTCGAACCAAGAAGATTCAAGATATTATGACTTATACTATCTATATCAACATTCTCAGTCCTCTTGAAGAGGATCCTCCATAAGGAAGGATTATACTTTAATATTCTAATAAAAAGCCATTGGGTAAGTTCATTTAGATATGGGTCTACAAGGTCTAGAAAATCTACAACCTCAGTCTTTATAGAGGGATCTAACTGTCGAATAGCTTTCTGTAAGGCTAATGCCACCTGTCTATGCCCTGTTCCATAGCTAGCGATAAGAAAGATAATATCACACATCTTAAGGATGGAAAATCTCTGATCTAATTTTTATACCTAGGTCTGGACTGTTAGTAATTATTCCATCTATATTCCACTCTAACAATCTTCGGATGTAGAATTCTTCATCTACAGTCCAAGGGAATATTCTTAACCCAACATTATGGGCATTTCTTACAGTATTCTCATCTACTGAAGCCCAAAATGGATGAAGATTATCAGCTTTCACGTCAATGGCTAATAGATTAGGATTTTCAGGTCTACAAGAATAAAGTACCCCCGTCTTTACGCTATTATCTAATGTTTTTATCCTTAAAAGTAATTGATGATCAAATGAAGATACTATAATTCTCTCTTTTATATCTAGGTTAGAGATAAAACTCAAGAATATCTCTTCTATACCTTCATAAGGAACAGGGTCATTTTTTAATTCAATGTTTATAACCTTAAAGGACCTTAATATATCTAACGCCTCTTCTAAGGTAGGGATTCTTTCTCCCTGAAACTCTTTAGAAAACCACCGGCCAGCATCCAACTGTTTTAACTCCCTAAGAGTATAATTACTCACATATCCTCTCCCATCGGTAACATTATCCACTAATGCATCATGTATTATCACAAGTTTTCTATCTTTTGATAGACGAACATCCAACTCTACACCATCTGCACCCATCTCCAAAGTCTTTCTAAAAGAAACCAAAGTATTCTGGGGAGCCACCTTAGGGGCTCCCCTATGACCTAAAATTACTGGAATAGCTGTGCCTTTTTCTGGAGAATTTCCCATTTGGTATCTACTTCTCTTTGAATTTCCTCTAGGATAGAAGCATTCTCAGGCCTAAATAGATGAGCAAATCGACCTTGAGGTTTCAGGTATTCAGTTACCGGTAATTTCTGCCTTGGGGTATAATTTATCTTCCATCTTCCATTCTCTACCTCATATAACGGCCAATAGCAGGTATCTACCGCCAGTCTTGCTATACTTACGGTCTCGCTAGTATCTGTCCTCCATCCTCTGGGACAGGGAGAAAGTATATTGATAAAACTAGAACCTTCTACAGAAACCGCCTTTTTTACCTTCTCTATCAGGTCTCTAAAGTTGGAGATAGAAGCCTGGGCAACATAAGAAGTACCTTGCTCTGCCACAGAGGCTACTATATCCTTTTTCCTTCCTATCTTACCATGTAATACCTTGCCTACTGGGGTTGTTGTAGTCCAAGCTCCAGGAGGAGTAGCACTAGAACGTTGGATTCCAGTATTCATATATGCCTCATTATCATAGCATATATATAGTATCTTGTGGTTTCTCTCCATAGCTCCAGAAAGTGATTGAAATCCTATATCATATGTACCACCATCTCCACCAAATGCCACAAATGCTATGTCTTCAGTGACCTTACCTTGCTTTTTAAGACTCTTATATGCCGCCTCTACCCCACTTATTGTTGCAGCGGCATTTTCAAATGCACTATGTATCCAGGGGGTCTTCCATGCAGTATATGGATAAATAGTTGTCGCTACCTCTAGGCATCCAGTAGCATTAGCAACTATAACCGGTTTATCTATTGCCAGTAAAACCTGCCTTACTATAATAGAAGCTCCACATCCTGCACATAACCTGTGACCACTAGAAAGACGATCTTCTTTTCTGGAAAGTTCTTTTATATTAACAGGCATATCAACCCTCCTTATTCTCTTACACCGATATAGTTTACAAGACTTTCTATCACACCATTAGTCTTGACTCTCTCTAGCTCGTCAAAAATTATATGTATCTGTTCAAGGGTTACATCTCGTCCCCCTAAACCATATATATAATCAACGATCAACGGACGATTGGGAGAATCATAAAGGACAGATCTAATATCACCAAACAATGGGCCCCCAAAACCACCATATGTATCTGCCCTATCCATTACACCGATTACTTTTAGATGGGAAAGCGCCTCTTTAAGCTCTTCTGTTGGTAAAGGCCTAAACAATCTTGGTTTAATAACCCCTACCTTCTTACCTTGAGCTCTAAGGGTATCTACAACATCCTTGGCTGTCCCTGCAGCAGAATTAAGTACCACTAAACCTATCTCGGCATCTTCAATATTATAAGCCTCAAATATATCGTATCTCCGACCAGAGACCTTGGCAAAATCCTCTGCTACCTCTCTCACTACTGGAATAACCTTCTTATACGCCTCTGCCTGAGACCTCTTGAATTCAAAGTAGGAATCTTGAAGGGCAAGAGGACCAACAGTATATGGGTTGTTTACATCAAGAAGCATACGGGTAGGTTTATACTCTCCGATGAAGGCTCTTACCTCTTCATCAGAAAGCGGTTCTATCACCTCTTCTGCGTGACTAGTAATAAATCCGTCCATATTTACCATAACTGGAAGCTCTAACTTTTCGGCTATTCTTATCCCCTGGATAAGATTATCATAAGCCTCCTGGGCAGTCTCAGACCAAAGTTGAATCCAACCACTGTCCCTTGCCCCCATTGCATCAGAGTGATCACAATGGATGTTGATAGGAGAACTTAATGCTCTGTTTACTACCGTCATTACGATGGGAAGTCTAGCGCCAGAGGCTATATATAGAATCTCCCACATTAAAGCTAACCCTTGAGAGGATGTTGCAGTCATTACCCTTGCTCCTGCAGCAGAGGCACCTACACAGGCAGAGAGGGCTGAATGTTCACTTTCTACGGTAACAAACTCTGTAACCACATCACCATTAGCTACGTACTCAGAGAAAACTTGAACAATCTCCGTCTGAGGAGTAATAGGATAGGCAGCTACAACATCTGGATTTATCTGCTTCATAGCAAGAGCAATCGCCTGATTACCCTCTAAAGCAAGCAAATTCTTCGTTTTCATACCGTTACCTCCTCCACCATCTCTATCGCCTTAACCGGACATACCTTACTGCATATTCCACACCCTTTACAGTGGGAATAATCAAATCCGTTCATCTTTTCATTCTCTACTATAACCGAGCTATCTGGACAGTATATCCAGCAAAAAAGACAATTCGTACACTTGTCTTTGTTAACTACTGGACGAAAGGTTCTCCAAGAACCTGTCTCATATTCCTCGGCATTTCCTGCCTCCAAAATTACTATTCCTTCTGGCATCTCTTTCCAACCCGGAAGTTTCATTCGATCTGCACCTCCTCATAAGCACGCTTCACTGCTTCTATATTCCCCTGGACAACCTTTTCACTAAATCTTGCTGAAAACTTACGTTTCAGCTCCTCAAGAATTCCATCAAGGGTAAGGTTTTCCATAAACCTCACTAATGCCCCAAGGATAGGAGTATTTGGTATATTCCTCCCAAGAGTATCTAAAGCAATCCTAGTAGCATCTATAGTACAGACCTTACCCCCTTTTAATCCTAACATCTCTCTTATCTCCTTGGGAGATTTTGTAGTGTTAACTATTAAGACACTTGTATCCTTCCATCCATCTATAGTATCTGCAATCTTAAGCAGACTGGGATCAAGAACTACTATAACATCAGGGTTTGTAATCTGAGAATGAATCCTTATTGGCTTTTCACTTATACGAGTATAAGCCTTCATTGGAGCACCCATTCTTTCTGGTCCATACTCTGGAAAAGCCTGCATATATTTACCTACTGCTAAAGCAGATTCAGCAAGTAAATATGCTGCAGACTTTGCTCCTTGACCTGCTCTCGCATGCCAACGAACTTCTATAAGCTCTTGCATAAATACCTCCTTTTATTACTTGAAAAATCCTCATAAACTATACCATAATCATAAGTATTTGTCAAATAAAGATTTTAAAATTTTTTATAAATATTTTTATTGACAGTTTTAATAATTTGATATATAATTTTATAAAAGTGAAAGGAGGAAAAAGAATGAATAAAATTATAACAAAATGTCCTGTATGTGGGGAAGAGATGGTTATAATAGGCCTGAAATGTCCTTCCTGTAATACTGAGATAAAAGGAACCTTTTATCTAGACGAGTTTTTCAAACTTTCCAAAGAACAGCTGAATTTTGTAAGACTGTTTATAAAAAATAGAGGTAATCTAAGTGACTTAGGTAAGGAATTAAACCTATCTTATCCTACCTTAAGGAACAGATTAAATGAGGTTGTTAAAGCATTGGGATATCCCGTGGAGGAAGAAAGGGTGGATAGAGTAGAGATTTTAGAGAAACTAGAAAGAGGAGAGATCAATTCACAAGAAGCTATAAAACTTTTGAAAGGAGGAGAATGAAATGGTAGGGACGATCCCTGTAGGAGAAATAATTAGAAGAATATCTATAGAAGGGACTGGAGGAGATATAGATATATATCCAGAAGAAGGAAGCGAAATTAAGTATACACTGGGAGAAAATCTGGAACTCTCAAGTGAAGTCATAGGTGATGAGGTGGTCATAAAAATCTTCAGTAAAGGTCTTGTGGGGTTTCCATTCTTTAGCTTTGGCGGTCATAATGGGGATATAGAACTCTATATCCCTCAAGACAAATCTTTAGACCTAAATCTTAAGTCTGGAGATATGAGATTTTCTAAATATAAAGGGGACGAGATTTCTATAAAGGCAACATCAGGGGATATATCTATAGAAAATCTTACGTGTAATTCCTTCAATGCTCACCTCACAAGTGGAGATGTAAATCTAGACGTGAATACCCAAAATGGTAATATAGATTGTCGTTCTGGAGATATAAAGGCTAGGTTAAATGGAGAAGGTTGGAAGATAGATATATCAGGAGTAAGCGGAGATGTAGATATAGAAACAGAGTCTAATTCACTTGATATAGATGTCAAAGGTATAAACGGAGATGTTTCTATCAACGGCAATCACCTCGGAAGTGGCGTATTTAAAGCCAAACATCTAGTAACAAATGGGGGAAGGAATAAACTCAATATCAATGTAATATCTGGAGACGTATCAATAACAACAGGTAGTGGGGCAGAAGAATTAAAAGTAAGAGAAGAGAAAACTAGTCCATACATCCCTGAAGAAGTAAGAAAGGTAAAAGAGATGTATAATTCAGGAAAGATTACTAGAGAAGACGCCATTATGCTGATAGAAGTTATGGGTTATGAAGACCCTGCAAATCTTTTGGAGGGATAAATGAGTATACTATGGATTATTCTTGCCATTCTTACACTTGGCGGAGCGCTGTTCTTTATGCCTTTAAGATTAGCTGCAGGGGTATTCTGGTTCCTTATTATAACTATAGTTGTATTACTCATCTCTCTATTAGTAAAACTTATAATCTTTTTAGCCCCTATTCTATTTATCCTAGGAATAGTACTCATCATATGGGGACTAATAGAGGGCTCACCACGAAGGATGCATTTTAGAGAACATATAGAAGAGATGGTAAATAGACTCATTGGGCGAGGAAAACCTTATACTAAAGATAGTGAACAGGAAAGATTAGAGATACTTAAAAAATTAGAGGATGGAGAGATAAGTTATGAAGAGGCTATGGAAAGATTAAAGAGGATAAGGAGGTAACAAAATGAAAGAAGAAGAATTAAAGATTCTTAAGATGGTCGAAGAAAAAAAGATAACTGCAGAGGAGGGAGCAAAACTTTTAGATGCAATAAAAGAAGAGGTTAGTAAAGATTATACTAGACCGATAGCCAAAAAGGTGAAGATAACTGTGTTTGACAAAAAAGAAGGGAAAAGTGAGGTGGATATATCTGTTCCCCTTCCTCTAGCAAAGGCATTCCTCAAGTTTGGATTAAAGACAGGTGTTACATTCGGTGGAACTAAACTAGAAGATTATGGAATAGATATGGCAGAATTGGTAAAGGCTATAGATGAAGGATTAGAAGGAACACTTGTTCAGGTAGATGATGAGGAAAATAGAGTAGAGATAAGAGTAGAGTAGATTTTTAGGTTATTCTGTATTATAATTTAGGGAGAATACTCAATAGGGATTCTCCCTATTTTTGTTTATAAAAGGAGGAACCAAATGGATTTAAAAGAACTAAGGCATACATCCAGCCATATATTGGCGCAGGCTGTAAAAAGATTATATCCTAATGTCAAGTTAGGAATAGGGCCGCCAACAGATGATGGATTTTACTATGACTTCTATCTAGAAGGGACATTTACACCTGAAGATTTAATCAGAATAGAAGAAGAGATGAAGAAGATCGTAGAGGCAGATTATCAAATAGAAAAATTTACATTACCCAAAGAAGAGGCTATAAAGTTCTTACAGGAAAGAGAAGAGCCATTCAAGATAGAATTAGCAAAAGAACTCGATGGGGAAGTAACATTTTATCGTCAAGGCGAGTTTGTAGATATGTGTGCTGGTCCTCATATAAAGAGTACTGGCGGTGTCAAATACTTTAAGCTTCTCTCTACTTCTGGGGCTTATTGGAGAGGGGATGAACATAACCCAATGATGCAAAGGATATATGGGACATCATTTTATACCAAGGAAGACCTAGACAACTATTTGGCATTCCTTGAAGAAGCTAAAAGAAGAGACCATAGGATCCTAGGGAGAGATTTAGATATCTATACTATCCATGAAGAGGTAGGCCCAGGACTTATTCTATGGCATCCAAACGGGGCAATTATAAGAAATACTATAGAAGAATTCTGGCGTAGGGAGCACTTAAAGAATGGTTATAAACTGGTATATACTCCTCATATTGCAAGTGAAAGGTTATATGAGATAAGTGGCCATCTGGAAAACTATGCAGATTCTATGTATGCCCCTATGGAGATAGATAATATTTCCTACAGACTTAAGCCAATGAATTGCCCAGGACACATACTCATATATAAGAGTAGGCAAAGGAGTTATAGGGACCTACCCATAAGGTATGCCGAGTTGGGAACAGTTTATAGATATGAAAGGGTAGGAACACTCCACGGGATGCTAAGGGTAAGAGGTTTTACCCAAGACGACGCCCACATCTTCTGCAGGGAAGACCAATTATTAGATGAGATTAGAGGAGTTATCTCATTGATGGACTTCTTTATGAAGACATTTAAGTATGAATATAAGGCATATCTAGCCACAAGACCAGAGAAATATATAGGTTCTGACCAGATATGGGAGATGGCAACAGGTACACTGGAAGAAGCCCTTAAGATAGAAGGGATGAACTATTATATAGATGAAGGGGGAGGAGTATTTTACGGTCCCAAGATAGATATAAAATTGATAGATGCAATTGGGAGAGAATGGCAAGGTCCTACTATTCAGGTAGATTTTAATCTTCCAGAGAGGTTTGACGTAAACTACATAGGTAGTGATGGAAAGGAACATAGGGTAGTAATGGTCCATAGAACTGTTTTAGGTTCTATGGAAAGATTTATCGGCGGTTTGATAGAACACTATGCAGGGAGATTCCCTATATGGCTTGCCCCTGTACAGGTGGTAATTATCCCTATCGCTGACAGACACAATACTGTAGCTATGGCGATAAGAGATAGACTTTCGGAAAAAGATATTAGGGTAGAGTTAGATGCTCGAAACGAAAAGGTAAACTATAAGGTAAGAGAGGCTATTGTAAGAAAGGTCCCATATATAGCTGTAATAGGTGATAAGGAGATAGAAAATAATACACTATCAGTTAGGACCATCGACAAAGAAATTGGCAATATAGGAATAGAGGAGTTTATATCAAGATTAAGAGAAGAGATAGATAAAAAGGTATGAAGATTAAAGTTATGGTAAAACCAAATGCATCTAAAGAAGATATTAAAATCAAGGATGGTACCTATATAATAGAGGTAAAAGCCCCACCTGTAGAAGATAGAGCTAATAAAGCCCTAATAGAATTTTTGTCAGGATATTTTAAGAAGCCAAGGTCTAAGATAAATATATTATCTGGGCATAGGAGCAGAATAAAGTTGATAGAAATAAAAGATTAAAAGGGAGGTTATATGCCAGAACTACCCGAATTAGAAAAGGTCACCGATGCATTAAGAATTAGAATAAAGGGTAAAAAATTAGGAGAACCGGTATTAATAAATCCTAAGGTTGTTATAGGAGACGTAAAAGATGTTGCAGGTAAAACCATAGAAGATATAAAGAGAAGGGGGAAGTGGATAGTACTTTCCTTAGATGGACTCTATATCACCTTCCACCTAAGGCTTAATGGATATATATTTCTTCTAGATAGTAAAGAGAAAGAAACCTATGATCTCGCGATCTTTCCACTAGATGGTGAGTATCTCCATTTTGGAGACCCCAGAAAACTTGCCCAGGTTCGTATTACTAAAGATATAAGAAGTCTAGAAGAAGACCTAGGGGTTGATCCGTTCTCCTCAAATTTTACCGTAGATTATCTGAGCAGGAAACTCAAAGGGAAGAAAACTAACATAAAGACCTTTCTTATGGACCAAAACATTATTTCAGGGATAGGTAACACCTATGCGGATGAGATCCTCTTCGATGCAAAAATTCATCCAAGAAAATCCTGTAACGATATAAATCAAGAGGAGGTAAAAAAACTCTATAACTCAATAATAAACATCCTCCAAGAAGCAATAAAACTCGGAGGCACATCTACGGAAGAGTTTACAAACCTTATAGAAAGGGACAGGTTTTTCGAGCCAAAGGTCCACAGAAGAGAGGGAGAAGCCTGTCCCATATGCGGAACACCTATAGTTATGGAAAAGATTGGTGGTAGAGGTACGTATTACTGCCCAAGATGTCAGAGAATCTAAATATAGTAGTGACTGGCACAATAGGAAGCGGGAAGAGTACTGTATGTGAATTCTTCAAGGAATTAGGGGCAGAGTACATATCCAGTGACGAGATAGCTAAGAACCTTATAAAAAACGAACCGCAGATAAAAAGGCTTATAGGGTATCTTCTACCTAATTATGGGAGTAAGGAGTTTACCTCAGAGATATTCAAAAACGCCACTAAAAGGTATACTCTCAATTCTATTGTGCATCCATTTGTCTTAGCCTATTTAAGAGAATATAAGACAGATATCACCATTAAAGTTATAGAGATTCCACTTTTTATAGAAATAAGGACCTGGGATCTGGGAGATAAGATTATAGTAACTTACGCTCCTATGGAGGTACTTATCAAAAGGATAAAAGAAAAATGGAACTGCACAACTGAAGAAGCAGAGGCTAGAATTTCATCACAACTACCTCAAGAAACTAAGCTCAGATTCGCCCATCATAAGATAGATACATCTGTATCCTTTGACTATACGAAAAAACAGGTAGAAACTATATGGAAAACCTTAACGCATTAAAACGAAGATTTCCTTATGGCCTCTCCCTTATAGGTTTTCAAAAACCTCCTCACTATAGCCAATACTATAAAACCTATTATTATACCTAAAATAAAACCATTAACCATACGGAATAAGGTTAAGAGAATGGGGGTATGGATATGACAAAAGGCATTTACCACTGAAACCGGAGCAATCAATGCAATAATACCCAAGATGGTCCCTATCTCTTTGTATTCCTTTAACATTTCCAATGCCAGTAAGATAAATGGATAGCCTATAAGGAATTCTTGAGTCCTAGGCCTTACCATCATAATCTTCTCCAAAGTACTCCTCATCGTTATCTCCCAACCCCATACTGCTTCAGAAGAGATATTGCCTGTCCTGATAATATAAAATACTGCCCCACCTATAAGGAAAAGAATAATTACAAAGTTTAATATATTAAGTTGGTAAAAAATAATATGCTTTATGGTATCCTTCTCCTTTATACATAATAAGAAAAACAAAAATAAAAATGGTAAGATATGAGCTACCTTAACCCCCATAAACTGATTTATCTGAAGCATAAAGTCAGTAGATGCAAGTCCTCCACCTATAAGAAGTGCTCCAACCAAGGCTATCAATAATATCTTGAAGGCGGAGACAATATAATTCTCTCTCTTATCCCTAAGGAATAACACATTCCATATACCAACAAGAGGGAATACAGTGGCAACTCCTAATGCAAGTATCTTTCTTAAGATAGAGATCGGAAATATAAAACTTACTCCGCCGAGTATTATAGAAAGGATAGCAATCCCCAAAACCACATAGGAAGGTAAAAGATTCTGTTCTAACAGGATAATAGCCCCGGCAATACCTAAACCCATTCCTAAAAATGAAGGTTTAAAACCCTTCCAAGACGGAATAAAAGATACGTTTCCAACCTTAAATCCATTATCCTCTAGCCTATTCTTTATTAAAGATATAATCTCCAGGTTCTCATCCAATAAACTCTTTTCAGATATATTTTTAAAGATTGGTCTCAGATATATAAATCTTATATTCCTTTCCCTAACTGCCCTTACCACCCTATCTATGATCTCATTTGGGGTGAGTTTAGACATCTCTCCACTTAATATGGAATGAACTCTAGCGACATTACCTAATAAATGAATGGCTATCTTATCTGTTCCCTTTTGGTTACCAAATTCAGTAATACCAATATTAACCCTGTTATCTCTTACATAAGAAATCATATCCTCCAGGTTATTAGGATACCCAAGGACCTCTGTTCCCTGAAATATCAATGCGCTTGTTATATCTCTATATGAAGATATGGAGCCTAGGAGTTTAGAAATCATTCCTGGCTTAAGATAAGGGGTATTTATAGGCCTGAATACTAATCTGTAGCCCAAGCCTTTTGCCACTTCTACAAGGGGTCTATTTATAATCCCGGTAGGAAGAGACCTTAAGGTACCAGGAGTAGTTTTTACTATAAGGACATTATTGGAGTTATATTTAAAAAATTCTATCCTACTATACCCTATCAATCCCTTTAGTATATCTACTGCATCAGAAAGGTCATATCCAGGTTTTATAATCACATATGTATCTAGATTACTGCCTTGATTATATAATGCAGAGATCAAAGGGTCAGTATTCCCACTAAGAATAAGCCTTCCCAGTTCTCTATGAGAAAATATTCCAACATAACCTAAATCCTCTAGGTCAGACCAGGTTAGAAGAGGTATGCTTAAAGTAGTAGCGCCTGCATCTTTCAATTGCCTAAGGAGATCGGTAAAAGGGATACCTTCCTGAAAGGCAAGGTCTTGAAAATCTTGAGAATCAAGAACAATCTCTATACCATTATCCTTAGCCTCAAGGTTTATTCTTTCGTCAATAGCCACAAGAGAGAATATCAAAGAGATAAGAATAAAAATAATACCAATTCTATTAAGGTTCCTTTCTAACAAATCTTTACCCCCTTTCACTTATTTCTACAAGATGGGAATATAGTCCATCACTCTTTATGAGTTCTTCATGTTTACCCATCTCTACTATCTTACCATACTGCACAACAATGATTCTATCCATCTCTTTTATAGTAGAAAGCCTATGGGCTATAACAATAGATGTCCTTCCCTGCATAAGTCTCTGAAGAGCTATCTGGATAAGCTTTTCTGTTTCTGTATCAATATTAGAGGTAGCCTCATCTAGAATAAGGATTCTAGGGTCTGCAAGGATAGCCCTTGCTATAGATAAAAGTTGTTTTTCTCCAACTGATATTCCAGCACCTCTTTCTCCCAGTTCAGTATGAAGACCACGAGGAAGTCTAGATAAAAGATAATTAAGACAGGCGGCATCACACGCATCCTCTATCTCTTTCATCGTGGCGTTAAGTTTCCCAAATTTTAAATTCTCTAAGATAGTCCCCGAGAATATAAACGGCTCCTGTGGAACCACAGCTATAAGTCTTCTTAGACTCCTGTTTGATATGTTATGTATATTTATCCCATCAATTAAGATTCTACCTGATTGTGGTTCATAAAATCTTAATAAGAGATTAGTTATAGAGGTTTTACCTGCCCCAGTAGGACCTGCTACCCCTATCTTTTCACTAGGAGATATATGAAGATTAAAATCCTTTAAGATAGTTCTATCCGGCTCATATTCAAATGTTACATCCTCAAAATCTATTCTTCCTTCCGCATAGTCCAGGTCTATAGCTCCAGGAATATCTTTTACCCTAGGTTCAATATCCATAATACCAAAAACCCTTTCTGCCCCAGCCATTGCGGATTGGAGCACATTGTATATATTGGTAAGATCCTGGATTGGACCAAAAAATCTCCCCAGATAGTTTATAAAGGCTACCAGTGTTCCTATAGTTATTACTCCCTGTATCACCTTGGTTCCACCATACCACAAGATACTAGCTGTGCCTGTAGCAGATATTACTTCTACTAAAGGGAAATAGATACCAGAAAGATGGACCGACCTCATTACTGCGTCTAAACTATTTTGGGTAAGGTTATAGAATTGTCTTGCATTTTCTGAAAATCTGGCAAAAACCTTTGTTACCTTTATTCCTGCCATACTCTCAGCAAAATAGCCTGTTACTATCGAGATACTTATCCTTACCATTCTATAAATATCCCTCATACGTCGTCTAAATTCAAAGCTCAATACAAAGAGAAAGGGAAGGAGTAAAAATGTTAAACCAGTAAGCATAGGATTCATAGTAAGAAGAAGGATAACAATACCAACAAGGGCAACACTATCCCCTATAATCGTAGTTATACCAGAACTTATGAGGTCAAGGATAGCATCTATATCTGAGGTAAGCCGAGAGATCATCCTTCCAACCTTTTCCCCATTATGAAATGAAAGGTCTAATTCCTGTAAATGAGAGAAAAGGTCATTTCTCAGGTTCAAAACAATAGTTTCCCCCATCTTTGTCATATAATAGGATTGAAGACCTGAGAATATAGAACTTAATCCTATGCAGAGAAAATAGAGTATACTATAGTTAATAAGTAAAGGAAAGTCTTTTAATACAATAGCCTTATCTATAGCAAGCTTAAGGATATAAGGTCTAAATAAGTCTGAAGCTCCTGCTATAAGCATAAAAATTACGGTAATAGCTATTTCTTTTTTATAAGGTAAGGCAAGTTTAAATATTCGCCTCACTAACTCAGGGTCATAAGCCTTACCTAGTACATCTTCTTCATCATCATATACTTGCATAATCTAGCCCTCTACAAGTTGAAGATGGTAAACACGGGCGTAACTACCCTCTCTATTAAGTAGTTCTTCATGGGTACCTTCCTCTACAATCTTACCATCCTCAAGAACTATAATCCTATCTGCATTTCTTATAGTAGAAAATCTATGAGCTACGATAAAGGTGGTAGTATTCTTAGTAATCTCACTTAAGGCATCATGGATCAATAACTCTGTTTCTACATCCACACTAGAGGTAGCCTCATCTAGAATAAGGATAGGCGGTTTCACTAAAAGTGCCCTAGCAAGACTAACCCTCTGTCTTTCTCCACCAGAAAGGGTTACTCCTCTTTCTCCTACTATAGTGTCATATCCCTGGGGAAGGTTCATTATAAATTCATGACAGTGGGACCTCTTACTCACCTCAATAATCTCTTCCATACTGGCATCAGGCTTTCCAAATGCTATATTATTCCTTATAGTATCAGAAAAGAGAAAAGGCTCTTGAAATACTATCCCTATATTCTTTCTGAGATGGTCAAGTTTGAACCGTCTTATATCAATCCCATCTATATATATAGTGCCCTTCTGAGGGTTGTATAACCTGGATATAAGCTCTAAGATGGTACTCTTACCACACCCGGTTGGTCCAACAATCGCAATTGTTTCTCCAGGATTTGCTCTAAAACTTATATTCTTTATGACTGGTCTATTCTTATCATATCCAAAGGTTACATTATCAAAAACCACCTCTCCCCTTATAGGAAGAGTAATAGCATTTGCATCCTCTTCTTCTACAGGAGAATTTAATATTTCTAGAAGCCTATCTCTAGCGGCTATATATCTCTGAGATAGATTTATAATCTGTCCCACAGACCTCATAGGCCAGAGGAGCATACCTACATAAGAGTTAAAAGCCACCAATTCTCCCAACGTAAGGTTTCCTTTTATCACCTGTATCCCTCCAAATAAGAGGATAATAAGTAGACTTGAATTAGCAATAAATCCGATAAGAGGAGAATAAATGGATGATACCCTGTTAGCAGTAAGTACTCGATTGAGAACCTCAAGCGCCTCCCTTTTAAACCTGCCTATAACGTATTCTTCCCTTCCATAAGACTTTACCACCTTTATCCCATATAAGTTCTCCTCAGCTACCCTTGTCATTACAGCAATCTGCTGCTGAGTTTTAAGATGAAGGGGTCTTACCTTATGAGAAAATTTTACAGTGGTTACTGTGATAAAGGGAAGAATTACCATTACCATAAGAGCTAACATTATATTCGTACTGAAGAGGAAGTACATAGCGCCAAAGAATAGGAGTATGATCCAAAAAACGTTTATAAGAGCATTATTTACAAATCTTTTAACTACCTCTACATCACTAGAAGCTCTTGAAACAAGTTCACCCACAGGCATCTTATTGAAGTAAGATACTGGAACCTGATGTAAATGTTCATATAACTCATCCTTTATAGCTTTTCCAATCTTTTCTGTAAAGAGACCACTCACATATCTCTGGAAATAGGTAAGAAATGCCCTAATAATAGCTATAGCTATGATAAAAATAGCATACCTGATCAGGTTGGTAGATATACCTTTAGTAAGTTCATCTATAGCCTTTTGAGTAAGACGAGGCGTAATAAGACTCAAAATAGTAGCTACAGCCAGAGCTACTATCCCTAAAACCAAATATTTCCACCATCTAGAGATATACTTTGCTAAAAACTTGTCCATTGTATTCAATTAGATTATATGATAACATAATAAAAAAATAAATCAATAATATTAGAAGAATACGGAGTAAGGATAGGTATGGATTCTAAAAGTATAAGAGAAAACTTTTTAGGTTTTTTTGAATCGAAAGGCCATCTTAGGCTTGCAAGCGCAAGTCTAATTCCTGATGACCCTACTGTCCTTCTTACAATAGCAGGAATGGTGCCATTTAAAAGGTACTTCTTGGGGGAAACTCCTCCGGCAAGACGAATAACCACTATCCAGAAATGTGTTAGGACTCCAGATATAGAAAGAGTTGGGTATACTAGAAGGCATCTGACTTTCTTTGAGATGTTGGGGAACTTTTCCTTTGGAGACTACTTTAAAGAAGAAGCAATAAATTGGTCCTGGGAGTTTATTACAGAAAGACTTAAACTTCCTAAGGAGAAACTATGGGTTACAGTCTATAAGGACGACGAGGTCTCTTATAATATATGGGAGAGAGAGATAGGAATTCCAAGAGAGCGAATTGTCTTGATGGGAGAAGAGGATAATTTTTGGACTATGGGTCCGGTAGGTCCTTGTGGACCATGCTCAGAGATTATATTTGATCTAGGACCTCAGTTTGGATGTGGAAAACCAACCTGTAAAGTGGGGTGCGATTGCGATAGATACCTGGAGATATGGAATCTGGTATTTACCGAGTTCAATCGTGATGAAATGGGAAGACTCAATCCTCTTCCAAGAAAGAACATAGATACAGGGATGGGGCTTGAAAGGGCTGCATTTGTTCTACAAAAGGTCGATTCGGTATTTGAGATAGACACATTTAGACCTATCATAGAATATCTAGAAGAGCTTGCTAAGAGGTCTTACAGAGAAAATCAAGAAACCACCCATAGTTTCAATATAATAGCTGACCATATAAGAGCAATAACCTTTCTCATAAGTGATGGTGTCTTACCCAGTAATGAAGGAAGAGGATACATATTGAGGCGCATTATAAGAAGAGCGGTGAGATTTGGAGTAAACCTGGGAATCAATACATCTTTTCTTTATAAGATAGTTCCCCTGGTAATATTTACTATGAAGGATTGGTATCCAGAGCTAGAGAGGTCAGAGGAATTGGCTGTGAATGTCACAAAGAGAGAAGAGGGGAATTTCTCTTTAACCCTAGAGAGAGGGTTAGAAAGACTAGAAGAGATAATATCTCGGGAGAGCTTCATTTCAGGAGAAGAGGCATTTAAGCTTTATGATACTTATGGCTTTCCTCTAGAGCTAACAAAGGAGATCGCCAAAGAGAGAGGTATAGAAATAGATGAGATTGGATTTTCTAGGATGATGGAGGAGAGTAAGAAAAGGGCCAGAGAAAGTAGAAGAAGAATATTTCTTACTTCAGGAAGAGAGTCCATCAGAAGTAATTTTGTAGGATACGATACATTAGAAGAGGATAGTGAGATTGTATATATAGAAAAAGATAATAATCCTGCAGAAGAGCTTGTTAAAGGAGAAAAAGGGGAGATAGTCACCGAAATAACACCCTTTTATCCAGAAAGTGGAGGGCAGGTAGCTGATAGAGGAACAATACAGAGTGAGAGCGGAAAAGCTAATGTATTAGATGTACAAAAAAGGCAAAATGGAATATATCATTATGTAGAGGTCATCGATGGAAAATTCTCCTTAGGAGAAAGGGTTATTCTTAGAGTAGATAAGGATGGACGAAAGGCTTTGGCAAGGTCACATACTGCAACCCATCTATTACATTCAACCTTAAGGAAGATACTAGGTGAAACAGTCAAACAGGCAGGGTCTCTTGTAGAAAAAGACCAACTAAGATTTGATTTTACATATTTTGGCGAGATAACTCAGGATACGATTAATAGGATAGAATTAGATGTAAACCATCATATAAGGGAAGACCTACCTGTAAAAATAAAGGAACTTCCACTAGAAGAGGCATTGAAAGAAGGAGCTATAGCTCTCTTTGGAGAAAAATACGGAGAAAAGGTAAGAATGGTAGAAATATCTCCTATCAGTAAGGAACTCTGCGGTGGAACCCACCTGGATAGCACAGGAGAGACAGGAAGCTTCATTATAAATGGAATATACAGTATAGGAACAGGGATAAAAAGGATTGAAGCACTAGTAGGAGAAAAGGCGATAGTGGAGTTTCAAAAGCAAAGGATGACTATCAACGAGATTTCGAGTTTACTAAAGGTTACATCACAAGAGATACTCTTAGGCATACAAAAAAGAGAAGAGGAAATAGACCGTTTAAGAAAGACGTTGCAGAAAAATGAAGAGATACTCGCCTCATTGATAGCAGAGAAGATACTAACTAATACCACTATGATAGATGGGATAAATATCGTAGGCTCACTTCTGGGAGATGTCTCTCTAGAGTTTCTAAGACTGGTTGGAGATAATATAAAAGAGAAACTATCTCCATCTATTATACTTTTAGGCTCTAAAGATGGAGATAGATTAAAGCTTATTATTATGGTATCTAAAGAAGCAACATCCAAAGGAATAAAGGCAGGGGAGCTGATGAGGAATATAGCTAAATTCTTTGGTGGAAATGGAGGAGGCAGAGAAGACCTGGCTCAAGGCGGAGGGAAATATTCTGTACCATTCGAGAAAGGGGTAGAAAAACTCAAAGAGCTAGTAAGAGATTTATTAAAGGATTAAAGTATATATTTCGAGATATCCCTACGCTGCAAGATATCCTCTATCCTTTTTTCTACATATTCCCTATTTATAGTTATCTCTTTAGGAGATATGTCTGGGGCACTGAAGGATATATCCTCTAAGACCTTTTCTGTAACCGTATACAGTCTTCTAGCTCCTATATTCTCCAACTCTTCGTTTAGCTGATATGCCCTTTGAGCAATAGCATAGATAGCATCCTCAGTAAACTTAAGTTCTATACCTTCTGTAGCTAATAACATAATATATTGTTTTATCAGGGCATTCTCTGGTTGGGTCAAGATCCTTACAAAGTCTTCTACCTTTAACGGCTCAAGCTCAACCCTTATTGGGAATCTCCCCTGTAGCTCGGGGATAAGGTCGCTAGGCTTTGTCTCATGAAAAGCCCCAGCACTTATAAAGAGGATAAAATCTGTCTTTACAGGTCCATACCTGGTATTTACAGTAGAACCCTCTACAATAGGAAGAAGGTCTCTCTGGACACCCTCCCTAGAGACATCGGGACCACTACCTCTTTCCCTTCCTGCTATCTTATCCATTTCATCTATAAATATAATACCTGACTGTTCTGCCCTCGTTACTCCCTCTCTTATTGCATTTTCTTCGTCTATAAGCTTTTTAGCCTCTTCATCCTCTAATATCCTTAATGCCTCTCTAACTGTAGTCTTACGACGTGACTTTTTTTTGGGTAGTATCCCATCGAATAGACTCTGCATATTTATTCCAAGGTCTTCCATCCCCGTACCACTTAGGATATTAAACACAGGGGAACTAGAAGCTTCTACCTCTATCTCTACTGTAACATTGTCAAGCAGACCTTTTCTTAAATCCTTTCTTGCATTCTCCCTTTTTTCTCTTATCTCATAGGGAATAGTTTTAGGCTCTCTACTTGCCCCCTGAAACAATAACTCTAATGGGTTAGAACCCTCATATGAATGAGGGCTTGGAAATAGGTACTCTAACAGTCTCTCCTCTGCATAGACCTTGGCCTGAGCCCTTACCTTCTCCATCTCTCTGAGCTTCACTGTCTGAACAGAGACCTCTACAAGGTCTCTCACCATAGAATCTACATCTCTTCCTACATATCCTACCTCTGTAAACTTGGTAGCTTCTACTTTTACAAATGGGGCATCAACAATCTGGGCTAACCTTCTAGCAATCTCTGTTTTCCCTACCCCGGTAGGTCCTATCATCAATATATTCTTAGGAGAGATTTCCTTTCTGAGGTCTTCAGAGAGTTTCATCCTCCTTATTCTGTTTCTAATAGCTACAGCTACAGCCTTTTTTGCTCTGTCCTGTCCCACTATATATTTATCTAAAGCTCTAACTATTTCTTGTGGTGTAAGCTCATTATTCATAATCTATTCACTTCCTTATCTAAATTGATAACTTTATTATACAATATTTCTATACCTTTCATACTCTCTATCCCAAACCTCTGGTTCTAAAGGTTCATATACAACTTCTTCTGAGGAATTCCTTACTATATTTCTTCCCTCCTTTAAATCCTTAATGGCCCCTTTTACTATACCCTGAACCATAATATTTCCCATAGCAGTAGCTTCAACCGGCCCTGTATAAACCTTTAGACCCAAGACATTGGCAGTAAATTGGGATAGAAGGGTATTCTGGGAACCTCCTCCAACTATATGAAGTATATTTATATCCTTTTTAAGAAGACTCTTCAATGTATCAAAAACCTCTCTATACTTAAAGGCAAGACTCTCGAGAACACAACGAGCAATAGCAGCTTTTGTTTCCGGAATCTTCTGATTAGTTCTTCTGCAAAATTCCTTTATCGCTTCAGGCATATCTGGAGGATTTAAAAATATAGGGTCGTCAGGATCTATATAACATTCAAATGGTTCAGCCTCTTCTGCTATCTTCACTATATCCGTGTAAGAGAGACTGTATCCTTCTCGCTCCCAAGACCTCTTACAGCCCTGTAGAAGCCATAAACCAGTAATATTTTTTAGAAATCTGAATGTCCCATTTACCCCACCCTCATTTGTAAAGTTTGCATCCATAGATTCCTTCGTAATTATAGGCTCCTTTATCTCTACCCCCATCAAAGACCAGGTGCCTGAACTTATATATGCCCAGTCTTCACCAGCAGCAGGTACTGCTGCCACCGCCGAACCTGTATCATGCTCTGCAGGAGCTATTACAGTAATATCCCTTCCTAATCCTAACTCCTCTTTTACCTCAGGAAGAATAAAACCCAATGCCACCCCTGTATCTAAAATCTCAGGCATTATTTCCAAGGAAAGTCCCATACCTTCAAAAATTTCCCTACTCCATTGATTTTTTATAGGGTCATAGAGTTGAGATGTTGTGGCTATAGAAAATTCCGTACTGATATTTCCTGTAAACATAAAATTGAAAAGGTCAGGCATAAATAGAAGTTTATGTATAGACCTAAAAAAAGGAGAATCTTCAAGTATCATACTGTAAAGCTGAAACACAGAATTTATCTGCATAATCTGAATCCCAGTGATAGAATACAATTTCTCTTTAGGAATAACCTTAAAAAACTTATCCGGGACTCCATCTGTCCTATGGTCTCTATAACATACTGGTAACCCGGCTAACTCCTTGTTTTTAGTAACAAAGCCAAAGTCCACACCCCAGGTATCTATTCCAATACTTTCTATATATGGGTACTCAGTCACTGCCTTCAATAATCCTAACTTTAACTCTTGAAACATTTGAGGGATATTCCAATATAGCCGTCCACATATCCTAACCGGGCGGTTTATAAATCTATGGACCTCTTTTAAAGAGAGCTTCCCTTCATCTAATACTCCTACTACAGTTCTTCCACTTTCAGCTCCTAAATCAAAAGCAAGAAAGGCTCTAGGCATAAAATATTCCTCCTCTCCAAAATAGTTTCACTTTAAGAATATTATAACCCTACACTACTACTTAGGCAATAATTATCTATGATATAATTATAATAATAAAGCAGATAGGAGGAGAAGATGGAGAATTATAGAAAAAGTTATGAGCTTTTAAAGGAATCGTTAGAGGAAAAAGGGATAGCGGTAGAAAAGGTAGAAGAGAAGTTAAAGGTTCAAAGGATAGAGACCCCTAGTTGGGGATATAGCGACTCCGGTACGAGATTCTATGTGTTTAAGCAGAAGGGAGCTGCCAAAAGTGTAAAGGAAAAACTTCAAGATGCAGCAGAGGTCCATAAGCTTACAGGGATATGTCCAACGGTGGCACTCCATATCCCTTGGGATATAACAGATAACTGGGATGAACTTCTAGAATATGCAACTTCTCTTGGGGTAAAACCTGGAGCCATAAATCCAAATCTATTCCAAGATGATGACTATAAATTTGGAAGCCTATGCAGTCCTGACAAAAAAGCAAGAGAGAAGGCAGTTGGACATATATTGGAGTGTATAGAGATAGCAAAAAAACTCGGCTCTAGAGACATAAGTCTCTGGATCTCTGATGGCACTAATCACCCAGGACAAGACAATATTAGAGAGAGAAAACATAGACTAGAAGAATCCCTTAGAGAGGTATATACACATCTTACTAACAATATGAGATTACTCATAGAGTACAAGTTCTTTGAACCTGCATTCTATGTTACCGATGTAGGGGATTGGGGAATGGCTTATAATCTATCCCTTAAGTTGGGACCAAAGGCAATGGTCTTGGTAGACCTTGGACATCATCCTTTAGGAACAAACATAGAGCAGATTGTAGCCTATCTATTGGATGAAGGAAAACTCGGAGGATTCCATTTTAATAATAAGAAGTATGCCGACGATGACCTCACAGTGGGCTCTATAAATCCATACGAACTCTTTCTTATATACAATGAATTGGTCGATGCAGAAGATGACGGATTAAAGCTAGATGTGGCATATATGATAGATCAGAGTCATAATATCAAACCAAAGATAGAAGAAATGATACAGAGCGTAGAGAATATACAGAAAGCCTATGCAAAGGCACTAATAGTGGATAGAAAATCCCTAAAGAGATACCAGAAAGAAAAGGATATAGTAAAGGCGGAAAAGGTTCTAGTAGAGGCTTTCGAAACCGACGTTATGCCATTAATATATAAGGTAAGAGAAGACCTAGGGGTACCTCTAGACCCGTTAGAAGCATTTAGAAAGAGCGGATATATGGAAAAGATTCAGAGGGAAAGAGGATAGTTATTTCGTACATAAACATATATATCTGTTAACTGAATAAAAGAATTCTCCCTTTAGGGATAGCGCTTTCATATCTTCTATCCATAGTTCTAGCTTATGCTGACTTACTAGAGCTTCCTTTAGAAGCCATTCTTTCATCATATGAGCTACTTTATATGAATAGGAGGATTCTTCAAAGGATTCATTGAAAAGCACATAGACCAGAGGTTTTATCCTGCTAAATCCAGCCTTCTCACATATACCCTTTAGTCTTCTTCCAATGGTTCCGTCTGGGCCAGAGTCAGTAAATCTATGAATGATCTCTCTATTTGTATCTAAGTCACTCGTAGTAAACACTTGAGTATCAAAATCAGTATGCTCAATAAGGGCTAAACCACCATGTTTTAGTACACGATATATCTCTTTTACCCCTTCCTCCGGAGGACTAACCCACTCCAATGTCTCAATGCATAAGACTTTATCAAAGACATTATCAGAGAAAGGAAGAGAAGTGGCGTCTCCTTCTATAAATCTTATTCTATCATCTAGAGAACCCCATCTCTCCAATGCTAATCTAATTCTGGCCTCACTCTTATCTAATCCTATTATTTCTCTAATATACGGATAAAGGTTTAGGAGAAAAACCTCAGTATCTCCAGTATTACATCCAACATCTAATATTACATCGTTAGATCTTATATCAAGTTGGTCTAGATAAAACCTCCACTGTTCAATAACATCAGGCATCGGGGGTTTTAGAAACTGTTCCTGTGCCATTCTATTTATATCCTATATAAGCTATGGCTTCTATCTCTAACCTGGCTCCTTTGGGAAGTTCCCTCACTGCTATCGTACTTCTGGCTGGAGGTTCCTTAGCAAAAAATTTTTCATAAGTAATATTAAAGGCTTGAAAATCCTCCATATTAGTAAGAAATACTGTGGTCTTTACAATAGATTCAAGCCCTAATCCTATAGTGTTTAGAATCCCTTCTATATTCCTTATTATCTGCTCAGTAGCATCCTTTATATCCGTTTTTAATTCTCCAGTATTAGGGTCAGCAGGAATCTGCCCTGATATAAAAACAAAATCTCCCACCTTTATAGCCTGAGAATATGGACCTATCGCCTTTGGAGCATTCTCACTTGTTATTATTTCTTTCATTACTTCCTCCTAATGTCGAATTTCGCTATATTATAGCATCTAAAATTACACACCACAACAGCAGAAAGAGAGGAAAGGTTCTTGACTAAAGGTCATAATAGATGTATTATTCCTTTATGCAATTAGAAGAAAAACTTATTAATTCAATATATAAATTTGAAGGACGGCTTTTAAAGGTAAGGGTAGATGAGGTAGTAACTCCAGATAATAGTATAGCTACCCGTGAGGTTGTAGTACATAATGGAGCTGTAGCTATATTGCCTATGAAGGAAGGAAAGATAGTCTTAGTAAGACAATATCGACATGCTACTGGCGAAGTCCTTTGGGAGATCCCTGCCGGGGTTATAAGAGAGGATGAAGTACCAGAAGATGGTGCTGCAAGAGAGCTTCAAGAAGAGGTAGCTCTATATCCATTAAATCTTACTAAGCTAGGAGAAATATTTGTCTCCCCAGGTTATAGTACAGAAAAGATATATCTCTTTTATGCGGATAGGTTTAAAAATAATTCTCTTCCAAAGGATAAGGATGAGTTCATAGAAACAGGTGAATTTTCTATAGAAGAATTTAAAGAGATGATAACTAGTGGGAAGATTAGAGATAGTAAAACCCTATCTGCCTTCTGTCTATACCTATTGAAAAATGAAAGTATTCTCTGACCTCCATATCCATATTGGAAGTACGTCTAGAGGGGAACAGGTAAAGGTAACAGGAGCTAAAAGTCTCACCTTTGGGAATATCGCCAAAGAGTGTAAAGAAAAGAAGGGTATTCAAGTTGTTGGAATTGTGGATTGTGCCTCCCCTATAGTATTGAAAGATATCAATGACCTCATCTTCAAGGAAGAGATGGTTGAACTAAAAGGAGGAGGTCTTCTTTTTAAAGGAGAGATTTTAATCATTCCAGGAGCTGAGATTGAGACTACCGAAGCAAATGGAGGTAATTCGCATCACCTTGCATTCTTTCCTACTATAGAAAAGATTACTATGTTCAGTAAACTCGTCTCCAGATATGTAACAAATATAAATTTCAGTACACAGAGATGTAGATTACCTGCACAAAAGATATGGGAGATTGTAGATAATCTGGGAGGGATATTAATTCCAGCCCATGCATTCACTCCACATAAGAGTGTTTATGGAAATTGTTATCCACGCCTTTCTCAGATCTTCAGAGAGGATGCATTAGAAAAGATACCAGCTATCGAGCTTGGACTTAGTGCTGATACAAACTTAGCCGATAGGATCTCTGAACTCTCCAAATTTACGTTTCTAAGTAATTCTGATGCTCATTCCCTATCTAAGATAGGAAGAGAGTATAATATTTTGGAGATAGAAGAACTTACCTATGAAGAAGTTGTAAAGGCTCTTTATAGAAAGGATGGAAGAAAGGTAATAGCTAATTATGGGTTAGACCCAAAATTAGGGAAGTATCATCGCAGTTTTTGTCCTTTATGTAATACTATAGCTACAGAAGACCCTCCAGTAACTGTCTGTAAAACCTGTGGAAACGAGAATATAGTAGTAGGAGTATTAGACCGTATCACCATTATCCAGGATTATCCAGAACCTAGGCATCCCGACCATAGGCCCCCATACTACTATCAGGTCCCTCTGGAGTTTGTTCCAGGGATAGGAGAAAAAACATATGAACTTCTCATCTCTACATTTGGTAGCGAGATGGGGGTTCTTCATAAGGCAGATAGAGAAAGCCTTATAAGGATAGTTGGAGGACCTCTCGCCAAGCTGATTATTAAGGCAAGAGAAGGAACCTTAAAACTTGCTCCAGGAGGGGGTGGAATATATGGAAAGGTTGTTGAAGAGAGAAGAGATAGGCAACAATCCTTATTCTGAAAGTAAAAGGTATATAAGGGCATTTCTTCATTTTCTTCTCTATGAAAGAGGATATTCCCAAAATACCTTAGAGGCTTATGAGATCGATTTAAAAGAGCTATTGGACTTTGCAGCCAGTAAAGGACTTTCATTAATTACACTGAAGAAGGATGAAATCGCTGAATTTATAAACTCTCTTTCTGAAAGAGGCTTTACTAACAATACTATCATCCGAAAGTTGGCTGCAGTAAGAACATTCTATAAATATCTCCTCAATGAGGGGATAATAGAAGAAGACCTCGTTTCCTTCTTAGATACACCTAAAAAGGAAAAAAAGATCCCCAGAGTACTTTTTGGGGACCAGGTGAAGATATTACTAGAGCAGCCTCTTCTAAAAGAAGAACGGTATGCTAGAGAACGCTCTATCCTAGAGCTTTTATATTCCTGCGGTCTTAGGGTAAGTGAAGTGGTTGGCCTTACATTAAATGATGTGAATCTTCAGGAGGGTTATGTAAGGGTAAGAGGGAAAGGAGATAAGGAAAGGATAGTTCCATTAGGGTCAAAGGCTATAGAGGCAATGATAATATATCTAAATAAGAGGAGGCATATAAAAGAAAATAAACTCTTCCTAAACAAGAGGAATAGAGGGCTATCCCGTCAGAGTGTGTGGCTCATAGTAAAGCAATTTGCAAGTAATGTAGGCTTAAATATAAGTCCCCATACACTTCGACATTCATTTGCTACCCACCTTCTGGATAACGGGGCAGACCTAAGGGTAGTTCAAGAGTTGTTAGGACATTCTAGCATCTCTACAACTCAAATATATACTCACGTGTCCAATAAAAGATTAAAAGAAGAGTTCGAAATAGCTCATCCGAGAGCCAAGGAAAGGAGAGATGTATGATATTAAAAGGTAAGAAGGTTGCCATTTTTAATGTAGCCAATAAAAAGAGTATAGCTTGGGCAATTGCCCAATCCATTATGGAACAACAGGGAGAAGTCATTCTGGGTTATCAGAATGAGCGTCTCAAAGAGAATCTAGAAGAATTGACAGAAGGGATTTCTCCTAGACCAATTCTCTTAGAATGCGATGTCTCTACTGACAAGCAGATTGAAACCGCCAAGAAGAATGTGGAAGAAAAGGTCGGTAAGATAGATGGACTCGTACATTCTATAGCATATGCACCCAGTGAAGCTCTAAAGGGTAAATATCTAGAGATACCAAGAGAGGCGTTCAGGATTGCTTTGGAGATAAGCGTATATTCATTTGTAGCAATGAGCAGGATATTCTCTGACATAATTAATCCCGGGGGGTCCATAATAACACTAACCTACTTCGGTTCCGAAAAGGTGATCCCAAATTATAATGTAATGGGAGTGGCAAAATCCGCCCTAGAGTCAAGTGTAAGATATCTTGCCTATGAGCTGGGGCAGAACGGTATTAGAGTAAATGCTGTATCTCCAGGACCATTAAGTACCCTAGCTGCAAGGGGAATCTCAGGATTCGTAGATATGCTCAAACTTCACCGAGAGCGTGCACCCCTAAGACGCAATATAGAACATCGAGAGGTAGGAAACACAGTAGCATTCCTTGTGAGTGATCTAGCATCAGGCATTACTGGAGAGGTCATCTATGTAGATGCCGGATACAATATAATGGGTATGTAACTAATGTCCTAGAGTAAAGGGCTTAGGAAAGAGCTCTTTAAGTAAAAACCTTTTTACTTCGTTATCACTCTTCCCTATATAGATCTCGAAATTCTCATCACAAAACTCAGCCATCACCTGTAAACAGGCACCACAAGGGATAGGAGGGGTTTCTGTATTAGAGGTGATAAATATCCTCTTAAAGTTCCTCTCTCCTTCAGAGATACCTCTAAATATAGCTACTCTTTCAGCACATATAGTTAAACCATAGGAGGTATTCTCTATATTGCATCCTGGATAGACCTTACCAGAAAAACCCTCAATAGCTGCGCCTACTCTGTAGAGAGAATATGGAGCATAGGCGTTTTCTAAGCTTTTCTTAGCACTTTCAATCAATTGCTCAATCATTCCCTTCTCCTAATTCAGTTTTCTTAACTCTTACCTTAGTAATTCTTCTTCCCCTTACCTCCTCAACCCTTATCTTTACCCCGTTATAATCAAATTCTTCACCAGTCTTAGGGATATGACTTATATGCTCGTATATAAAACCAGCAATAGTATCTGCCTCTTCTACAGGGAGGTTTATATCTAGAAGGTCATTTAACTCCTCTAGATTTAACCTTCCATCCACTAGGACTTCAGAGGATGAGATCTCCTTTATCATAGATTCTTCATTTATATCATACTCGTCCATAATCTCTCCAACCAACTCCTCTAGGATATCCTCTATAGTCACTAATCCTGCAGTTCCACCATATTCATCTATAATAATTGCCATATGTACCTTTTGATTTCTCATTTCTCTAAAGAGTTCATCTATTGGCTTCGTCTCAGGCACATAGTAAGGGGGTCTCATAATAGACCTTACTGAAGGGGTAGTCTTTTTATCTAAGAATTTTAGAATATCCTTCGCATATATAATGCCTACTATATTGTCAATCGTCTCTTCATAAATAGGAACTCTCGAATGTCCACTCATATTTATTATATCTATTACCTCTTCTAATGAAGAATTCACATCTAAAGCTACGATGTCTACTCTAGGAACCATCACCTCTCTTGCTACTGTTTCAGAAAGCTCAAATACATTCTCTATCATCTCCTTTTCTTCCTCCTCTATTACCCCTTCTTCTTCCCCCATATCTACTAAAGCCTTTATCTCCTCCTCGGTAACGAATGGTTCAGGATTTACCAGCCTAAGGCCAAAAAGCCTTAAGAATCCATTAGCTATACCAGTTAAAAGCGAAGCCAACGGAGAAAAAAGCTTATATATTATGGTAAGGGGGGAAGCAGTAAAGAGAGCTACATCCTCAGCCTTTTGAAATGCATAAGATTTAGGAGTAACTTCGGCAAATATAAGGATCAAGAAAGTAGTAACAATAGTAGATAATAGAACAGCCAGGTCTGAATCTATTATGCCAGCTCCCCTTAACCAGGTTATTACTACCACTGTGACAAGGGATGTGAGAGCATTTTGCGCTAGATTATTCCCCAAGAGGATAGTAGAAAGTAATCTGGTAGAGTCTTTTAAAAGGTTATTCAATTTCTTAGCCCTTTTATCTCCTTCACTCTCTAACTGTTTAAGTCTGAATTTATTTACCGCTGTTATAGCAGTCTCAGAACTCATAAAATATGCAGAAAAAGCTAGGAATATAAATATCAGTATATATTCTAGCCACAAATTACTACTTTCCAAAAATTCTCGCCTCCTATTACTTTAAAACAAGGTTCAAGATTGTTAACATTACTATTATCCCAAGAAGAGACCCTAAAATAACTTCTTTTACAGAGTGTATCTTACCCTCAACCCTACTCTGTGCAACAAGAAAGGCAAGGATAAACCCTAAGGTAGCAACCATAAGAGAGTTAGAAAAATAGAAGATTATAGTGGCTATACTAAATGCTATTGCTGCATGACCACTTACTATCCCTCCCCTAAGGAATTTATCCCCTACTAAACTCTTTATAATAATAACAAGAAACATTACCAGGAATAAACTAGCAATTATAATATGTAAAGGAATAGACTTTATTGCCCTCAATGAGATATCGAAAGGCCTTTCCAGATGCGGATAAAACACCAGAAAACCAACAGAGACAGAAGCCAAAACTGCTATTAAAGTAGCGCCAGCTGATACATCTTTTACAAACTTCACCTTGGGGTCAATACTATTATTTACTACATCTAAGGATTTTTCTATGGCTGTATTAAATAGTTCAGCCGAAAGGACAAATGCTGTCGTCAATATAACTACTACTAATTCTAACCTACTGAGATTAATTATCACCCCGCATAATATCACTATAATAGCTACTAAGAGGTCTATTTTAAAATTCCTCTCCTTCTTAAATGCAGAGATAATACCTTGTATAGCCCAGTCTAAACTTTCAGAAAAAGAATAATCCTTCATCATAGACCTCATATGAGAAGTTCATTAGTAAGAGACATCATCTCGTTGTACCCTTCTTCTGTCTCATCGTCATACCCTATAAGATGAAGTAGACCATGAACCGCCAAAAACCTCACCTCTTGTTCTAAATCCCACCCTTGTAATTGGGCCTGTCTTGCCGCTGTATCCAAAGATATATAGATGTCACCCCAAATCTTATCCTCCTCCATAGAAAAACTTAAGACATCTGTAGAAGAATCTATCTTCCTATATCTCTTATTCAGTTCTTTGATATACTCATCATCTACCAAAACTATCCCTATATCCTCTATCTCTAGGTTTAATTTCTCTACGATCTTCTTAATAAGTCGTTTCAAATTATTTCTATTTATCTTTAATCTAGAATGAATATTAACTACTTCTATAGCCAATTACCTTCCCATTCCTTTGAGTAGAGACCTCTGGATATTCTATCCTTAGGTGAAACATCCCTGTAAGTACCTTTACAAAAGCCTCTCCTATTATACTTAGGTCTCTAAGAGTAAGAGGACTCTCATCTAACTGTCCATCATTCAATCTCTCTTCTATTATATGCCTAACTGTAGACTCCAGTTTCTGAGGATTAGGATGGTCTAACGCTCTAACAGCAGCTTCTACTGCGTCTGCAAGCATAAGTATAGCTGTCTCCTTTGTTTGAGGTTTTGGCCCTTTATATCTATAGTCTTCTTCCTTTGTATTCTTAGGGTCTTCTTTCATAGCCTGATAATAGAAATAAGAGACCAAGGATGTACCGTGATGTTCTCTTATGAAATCTATTATCTGTTCCGGAATTTTATACCGCCTTGCCAAAGCTACCCCGTCATCAACATGTCTTAATATTATAAGTTTACTCAAACTGGGTGGTAATCTATCATGTATATTCTCTCCAGCCAGTTGATTCTCTATAAAAAAATAAGGGCGTCTTATCTTACCTATATCATGGTAATATGCCCCAGCCCTTATAAGGGGAAGATTTGCTCCTAACGCCTCCCCGGCTGCTTCGGCTAAGTTGCCTATTAATACAGAGTGATGGTACGTTCCAGGAGCCTCAAGCATAAGTCTCTTTAAAAGAGGTTGAGTAAAGTTAGTGAGCTCAGTAAGTCTTATTGCAGTAACAATCTGGAAAAGATGCTCTAAATATGGCATCATTCCTATAGCCAAAATAGCAGAAAGGATACCTGATCCTACACCGTATCCAATATTGATAAGTATGCTTCTTATATCGGTATACCCCATTAAAGATATCGCCCCAACACCAAAAGCTTGAACCAAGGCTATTGTGGCTCCTGCCTTGGTAAAATCACTCCTCTGGGTAACATTTAATGTTGCCAATATCCCTCCTATAGAGCCGATAAATAATGGGAAAAAATACCTCAACGACTCAAGATTAGCTATGTTTGGAATAATACCAGCAAATATTACAAGTAAGATAGCAATTCGATAGTCAAGAAGAGTAGTAGCTAAGATTCCAATAGTAGCAAGGGGAATAAGATAGATAGAGATATAGGAGAAGCCCCTCACAAGTATCAGACCAACTATAAGAAGGATAGCGATTAACCAGTTAAGCATTACATTCTCGTATATAGATGGCAAAACATTTCTCATAAACGTAACCATAGCAAATCCTGCAAGGACTAAGATTATAAATAATCCTACCATACCTACCAGGTTAGTTTTTTTCTGCCTTAGTCCTAAAGCATCTAAAAGTTTTATATGCTCTTTTGTTACTATATCTCCTTTACGAATAATCACCTGTCCTTTTAGTATAACCTGTTTAACAGGAGGAATAGAATTCCTAGCCTCTTCTTGTCTCCTTTGAGTTTCAGCTACATCCAGAAAAAGGTTGGGTTTTACAAAATATTTAGCAAGTATAATACTGAGGTCTTTAATATCCTGAGGTGTATTTAGTTTTGAAGCCTCATCATTTAGGAGTTGGCCTACGATATCTAGATTTTGAGGCGATATACCTTTGTCTAAAACCCCACTAGTTATATAAATAACTGCTTTTCTTAAAGGAGAAAACTGATCCTGTTTTAATGAAAATAACCTTTTTGCAACATCATCAGTAATCTTTATAGGAAGATTCTTCTTCAACTCAATAAAATCTTTAGTTTTACTCCTTTCTAACATATTGAAGAAGATATTTATATCATTTATAGCCTGTGATTCCACCATAGTATCAAGCTCATATACTGGCTTCACTTCTCTAGCTGCTTGATCTCTCAGAAGTTGCGTCCTCTCTTTATCTACAATTTCTACTGTCCTGGGAGCCATAATATCAGCAGGAGCAACCTGTTTTTCTGTAAGGTCTACTGTATATGGGAAAAAGTCAAAAACAAGAACAGAAAAATAGCAGAGGAGAACTACTATCCACACTAATTCTCTAGTTTTTAAAGCCTTATAAAAACCGCTAACAAAAAAATCTTCTATAACTCCTAGGAGAGAAAGAAACCTATCTCCTAGCTGATTTAATATTCGATTCATAGGCATTATAAGCCTTTATAATCCTTTGAACCAGGTCGTGTCTTACTACATCTTGTTCGGTAAGATAAACAAAAATTAGTCCCTCTACATCCTTGAGTATCCTCTGAGCCATAATAAGACCTGATTCTCTATCTGTAGGCAGGTCTATCTGGGTTATATCTCCTGTTACCACATACTTGGAACCAAAACCCATACGAGTAAGAAACATCTTCATCTGTTCAGGGGTAGTATTTTGAGCTTCATCAAGGATAACAAATGCATCATTCAATGTCCTGCCCCTCATATAAGCCAGAGGAGCAACCTCTATAACTCCTCTTTCCATATATTTTTGGATTTTATCAGCCTCTAGCATATCATATAGCGCATCATAAAGAGGTCTAAGATATGGGTCTACCTTTTCTTGCAAGTCCCCAGGTAAAAATCCCAATCTTTCACCTGCTTCTATCGCTGGACGGGTAAGAATAATACGGGCTACTGACCTATTCTTTAAAGCGGTAAGTGCCATAGCCATAGCAAGGTATGTCTTTCCAGTACCGGCAGGTCCAATGGCAAAAACCAGATCATATCTTCTCATAACGTCTACATACCTCTTCTGCCCAGGAGTCTTTGGGAAAACCCTTTTACCTCTGGGAGTAACTAGTACCACATCCTCCCTTAAAGAACTCAGATTAAAAGGTTCTTCTGGCGATTCTAAAAGAAGGTCTATATCCTTACGAGCTACAGGATATCCTTTCTCTGCAATCTTAGCGAGGTCTTCTATTATAGCTACTGTCTTCCTAACGTCCTCCTCTTCACCTCTTATAGACAATCCATATTCTACTATTGAGATCTCTGTATGGGTACCCTCAGCAAGCAATATCGCATTTTCATCTAGATTACCTAAAAGATTTCTCAAAATCTTGTTATCTTCAAACTTTATATACTTCTCTACTATAGAATCAATCACCTCTTTGGTGTGCCTGGGGAGATTCGAACTCCCCACCAGCGGATCCGGAGTCCACCGTTCTATCCAAATGAACTACAGGCACAAACTGGCGGAGAGGGTGGGATTCGAACCCACGGGATATGTTTTAGAGACATATCCAATCGCTTAGCAGGCGACCGCCTTAGACCGACTCGGCCACCTCTCCTATTACAGTAGGTATTTTACCACAAAAAGAAATCCTTAGCAAGTAGAAAGGTATTCAGCTGGGAAACAGCGCTAAATATATGATATAATATGGCAAATGAATTTGATGATGAAAAGGGCAATATTTGTTGGTATTTTAGTCTTAATTATAGTGGTTATATCCAGTGAGGCATTTGCCTCTTCAATACCTTTGAAGATATCTGGAGATAAACTTCTTATCTCCTCAGAAAAGGTAGTCGCTACTGGAAATGCAAAATTAGAGTATAAAGGGATTCTTCTTAAAGCAGATTATATAGAACTAGATCCAAAGACCTGGGAACTTTTTGCTACTGGGAATGTTCTTCTAACAGAGGATAAAAACACCTTAAGTGGAGAAAGGTTCTCCCTCTCTATAAAAGAAGATACATTCAAACTAGAAAAAGCAAAAGGAGAACTTACTGAAAGTAACATAAAAGGAGCTATATATATAAATGGCGATAGTATTCAAAAGGACAGGTCTGGAACAATAATAAGTGAAAGGGCATCCTTCACTACCTGTGACCTCCCCCAGCCTCATTACCATATCGAGGCAAAAGAACTAGTTATCTATCCACAAGAAAGATTATACGCCATAGATGTGAGTTTCTATTTAGGAGACACCTTGCTCTTCTCTCTTCCATATTATTCTATTGTCTTTGATTATCCAGAAAGACAGCCCATTATCCCAGAGATAGGAACAAGTCCAGATAAGGGGATGTATTTAAGAGCATATTATAGTCACTATCAAAGTAAAGACCTGTATGGATATGCTCAATTTGATGTAGGGGAGAAAACTGGCTTTGGATTCGGGCTTACTGAATTTTATAATATAAAGAATTTTGGACCTGGCTATGGAATGATTTATATTCTCCCATCATTGGATGAGATAAAAACCCAATTATCCCTCAACCAAGATGCAAAACTTGGAGACGTAAGTCTCAGCACCTATATAAACAGGACAAATATCACAGAGGACAGATGGGACTATAGGATTTCAGCAAGTACTGGAGGACATTCTATTAGCTATTATGGCTATCAAAACAATACTACACAGACCTTATCTAATATTGCTAATCTTACAAGTTCAAATAAGGTAGGGGATGTTAATACTACATTGAATATTAGGGATAGGAAATATAGTCTGCAAAAAAATCTAGGGGAAATTACTGAGTATAGACTAACCGGAAACAGTAACATACAAAATATCAATATAAGGGGAGAGATATATACTATATCCTATCCTGATTTAAATTCAATATCTCAGTTCGGATATATGTATGTATTAGCCAAACTCCCAGAGATATCCATCTCCTCTAAGGTATTAAATAGTCCTTATCTTAATATAAATGGGGAGACTATATTAGGAAACTATATAGAATATCCTGATCAGCTCCAGGGCTCAGCCATAAAGGTAAACCTCTCTTTATATCCAAAGGCAATAAGTCTATTAGATGGGGACATAAGTTCTTCTATAACTCTCAATGGCTCTTATTATCCGCCTCAAGACTATATTACTGGTATAACAAGTAATATCCAGTGGTCAAAGAGTATATCTAAAGACTCAACATTAAAACTAAGCTATGATTACAGGGAGGGATGGGGGAACTCTCAGTTCAATATACTATCTGAAAGACCATCCCTACCTTTAAATACTATCTCAGGGGTTCTAAGTCTAAATGGAGAAAATTATTCTGCTAGCCTCACCACAAGGTTTGATATTTTGAGTTTTTCCCTTAGTCCAATAGTGCTTAATGGCAGTTGGAAGCAGGATGATGAACATAAAATCAGTCTAAGCCTTTCAGTTAACCCATATAGCTTAAATGATCTCTCGGCGGTTTCGTACATATCTTGGAGATTAGATCCAAAATGGAAGATAGATGCAAGGTTCAATATAACACCTACTATATTTCAGTTCCAGGATATGAAAATCACCTATGACCTGCACTGTTGGGAAGCAAATATCAGTTACAATATACTTACTCAAGCTATATCTCTAGGATTCTCGTTAAAAGCATTCCCCACCATAAGTACAACTATAGCTCCTGGTTTCTAAAGCTCAGAGATTTTCACCCAACGTCTCTCCTGGACAGAAAGTTCTACTCCTTCTAACACCTCCTGGCACTTTAGCCCATCATAGAAGTTAGGAGTTATGGGGGTATCATTTGCTATAGCCTCACATAGGTCATATACTTCATGGATAAATGTATGTTCATATCCTATAATATGTCCAGCTGGCCACCATGCACTTATATAGGGATGGATAGATTCTGTTACCATAATAGTTCTAAAACCATTCGTCTCTTGGGGGTCTTTTCGAGAGTAGAACTGCAGTTCATTCATCCTTTCAAAGTTAAACACTATAGAACCTTCACTACCATTTATCTCGAAGGAGTTATAATTTTTTCTCCCTGGAGCAAATCTAGTGGCTTCGAAGCTTCCTAATGCACCATTTTCAAACCTAGCAAGGAATAAGGTTGCATCATCCACTGTAACCTTACCCCTCCCTCCACTGGACTTAGCACTCAGCCCAGTCATTGATGCAGCTAAAGGCCTTTCTTTTATAAATGTCTCGCTCATCCCTATCACCTCAGAAAATTCACCTACTAAATATCTAGCGATATCTATTAGATGGGCACCTAGATCTCCATGAGACCCAGAACCTGCTATCTCCCTCTGTAGTCTCCAAACTAGAGGAAAGTCTGGATCAACTATCCAGTCTTGAAGGTATACAGCTCTAAAATGATATATCTTTCCTATAGCTCCTTCATCAATAAGTTTCTTGGCTAAGGCTACAGCAGGGACTCTCCTATAGTTAAAACCAATCATATGTTTTACCCCTGCCTCTTCTACAGATCTCAACATCTCTCTTGCCTCTTTCACATTCATAGCCAGTGGCTTCTCACAGAAGATATTCTTACCTGCCTTGGCTGCTGCCACTGCAATCTCTTTATGAACATTGGTAGGAGCAGTAATATCGATCAGGTCTATATCCTTTCTCTCGATAAGTCTTTCCCACGAAGTTTCTATCTCTTGCCATCCAAATCTATCTGCCATCTCCCTAACCCCAGCTTCGTCTCTACCACAAAGAACCTTCATTACAGGGATTCCTTTTGGATTAAAAAATTTAGGCATATCTAGATATGCATGGCTATGCGCTTTCCCCATAAACTTATAACCTATAAGACCTACATTAATATACACCACCGTCACCTCCATTACTATCTGTTTTTATTAATAATAACACAAAAGAAAAGGCAAATGTCAATCAGAGATATTACTTAATTTGAAGAGCTATCTCTACTGCCCTTTTATGGGCATTGAGTTCTAATGTATCATCAAGAGAAGAAAGCTTGAATCCTGGATATTTTCTTGTTAATGCCCTTTCTATGAGTAGGTCTGCAAACCATGGATTTTTAGGGAGTAATGGACCGTGAAGATATGTGCCAAAGACATTATTCTGGAATGCACCTTCAGTTTTATCTTTTCCATTATTTCCATATCCTACCCTTATCTCCCCTATAGGTCTGGCAAGATTCCCTAGATAAGTCCTTCCACTATGATTTTCAAATCCAACTAATGTCTTATCTTCATAGGATGCTAATTTTGAATTCACCAGTACGTTTCCTATAAATCTAGTATCTCCGGCCTCTGTATAGACATCTAATATCCCTAATCCCTCTAATAGGGTTTCTCCTTTAGGTCTATAGTAATGTCCAAAGAGTTGATATCCTCCACAGATACCGAGAAAGACAGTCCCATTATTAGCCAGTTTCTTTAACCCTTCTCCCTTACAATCTACCAGGTCCGGAGCTAGTATCCTCTGTTCTCTATCCTGCCCCCCACCCATAAAGAATATATCTATATCACTAGGAACATCATCTCCTAGATAGATAGGGATAAGTTCTACCTCTATCCCTCTCCACTGGGCACGTTTTACTAAAACAGTAACATCTCCCCTATCCCCATATAGATTCATAAGGTCTGGATATAGATGGCCTATTCTTAGTCTATAAGAATTCACTTCTTCAATAACTCTTCAAAACCTTCTTTAGTCTTGATCACAGAACTAACATTAACACTCTTTATCTCTTCGTAAAGCTCCATCCTGTATACCTTTATATGGAAAGGGGCGTTAATCCCTATCTTTACTGTATCTCCATTCACCTCCAAGATAATAACCTCTGTCTCATCACCTATAAGCAAAGATTGCCCCCTTTTTCTTGTCAGCACAAGCATCTCTAACCTACCACTACAGGATTACCTATATTAAAGAGCCGATGTCTTGTAGTATAACCAGAGTCTTCTAGAACTACCTGCATTGCAGTTTTATTATTCGCATCTATTACTATTGGGGCTATAAGATTAGCGGTAGAGAGTTTAAAATCCTCCGCTATAGTTACTATAACATAAACTCCAACGTCCCCTTCTATTTCTAAACCAGGTTTATAATCGGGGAAGAATACAAATGGGTCAGCTAGAAGAAATACCAATTCAGGGGTATTTAACGATTGAAGCCAGTAGAAAGGAGAATCATTGTCATTCCTGATCAGTACAAACTCTTTCTCCTCCTCAAAGCCTAAGATAGGAGAAATAAAATTGATTTTATACGACTCATCTATCTCTATATCACCAAAAAGAGCTGTCTTTATCATCATTTTCAGCTCAAATAGTTTATTAGACTAGGCTGAAGTACCTTAGCAGCAGCCATAAGACTTGCCTGGTAAACATTTTGTTGAGCATACAATTTCAATACAACATCCTCTATATCTATATCTTCCTGCTTAGACAAAAGGTCTTTATATGTCACCTCTCTATCCTGAAGAAGATTATTTGTCCAATCTAATCTCTGTGATCTTGCCCCTACCTCTGCTATCTCTATCCCTACCTTATCAATCATATTGTCAATAGTGCCTATCTCTTGATTTATTCCAGAAGTGTCACCAGCATAGAGCTCATTTTTCAACCTTATCAGGTTGTCAAACATCCCTGTGTCTACAAATAAACTCTTCCCTGGAGGGGTCAGCTTAAGAACCTGTCCAGTAGCTATTTCAACCTCTCTAGTATTATTATCCCCTCTATAATTCACTACATCACCATTCCTTTCAAGAGGAGAGGTAGTAGTTCTAAATCCACTGAATATGTATCTTCCTGAAACAGTTGTATTCCCTAATTGAATCAGTTGGTCTATAAGTTGGTCTACCTCTTTACCAATAGCATCCCTAGAGCCTTGAGGTAAGGACTCATTAGAACCTCTTACTGCTAAATCTTTTATCCTTCCTAATACATCGCTGATCTCTTGTAAGGTTTTATCCGCCATATCCAATTCCGCTTTAGCAAAGTCCATATTCCTAATATACTGGTCCTGAGTGTTTAAATTAGACCTGAGAGCCATAGCTCTTGTCGTCCCTATAGGGTCATCTGAAGGACGAGAGATCTTTTTACCACTGGAAAGCTGTTTCTGTAAGCTTTCTACTCTATCTAGATTATTACTCAGGTCATTAAGTAGTGTGTTTGTTAGCATAGTATAAGTAACTCTCATTTATTACCTCCCTACAACTCCTGTCTTCTCTATCAGTGTGGATAACATATCATCTATTACAGTAAGAATTCTACTTGCAGCAGAGAATGCATTCTGATACTTTATCATATTCACCATCTCCTCATCTAAAGAAACGCCAGACGTAGACTCTCTCCTCTGAATAAGGGTATCAACTAATACCTTCTGATTTTCAGACATCCAATTTGCCCTCTGCGAGATAATACCCAATGAGCCAACCTGACTTGCCCAGTAATCCTTTATTGTAAAACTATTATCTATCAGGAGCTCATCGGAAATATTAGAGATATTCAAGGCGTTTGAACCATCTCCAGGAGAGTCAATGGTGCCTGCAGCAGCTATCTTCTCTGGATTCTGCACTATCTCATCATTGAGTTTCACATTACTGGCAATTACCCCCTTGGTAGAATCTCCAAGAGAAAAGAAAGGAATCCCAGTAGTATTATCTATTCCATATCCACCCTGATGTATTTCATTTACCCTAGTATATATTACATCAACTAATCTATCAATAACCTGTATGTACCCTGTCTCATTGGTATATCCAGAGTCGTCTGCTTTTCCTATTATATTATCCCTCGCCTCTAAGATACTAGATATCTCCCCTTGTTCTGGCTTTATATATAAAGGAGTTCCATCCTCCCATAAAACGCTTCCATTTGAAACCTCTAATCTATTTACATTATTATTTAATCCTACCAATACATGATCCCTAATATTTATTATAACCTCATTATTTTCATTTACTCTCATATCAAAGTTTATAAGCTCAGATAAATTATCAAGTAACAGGTCCCTTTTATCCAAAAGATCATTAGGTACCTGCCCCTTTATAGTAGCTCGCTTTATCTCTTCATTAAGGGCACCTATCTGAACCGCTATATCATTCACACTATTTATCTTGGCTTCTAAGTCCTTATCCAACTGGTCTCTTAACTGGATTAATTCGGAGCGGGTATGACTTAAAATTGAGATAAAATTCTGTGCTTGTTCTTCCAATGAAACCCTTACTGACATACTCTCGGGATTTGTACTTAGTTCTTTCCAACTATCCCAGAAGGCATCAATAGCACTAGAAATACTATTTTCAGATGGTTCACTCAATATACCTTCAACTTGGCTTACATTCTGATTAAGCTCATTCCAATAGCTTTTTATCCTATTCTCATCTCTATATTGAATATCAGTAAATTCGTCTCTAATTCTTCTTATATAATCTACACTGACACCTGTCCCGATACTCCCTATAGAAACAAGGGATAACGAGGGGGAAGTTGACATTACCCCCTCTTCCCGAGAGTATCCAGGAGTATTCGCATTAGCAACATTATGGGCAATAACATCCATTGCAGTACGTTGAGCAAAAAGAGCCCGCTTAGCAATCTCAATTCCTAGAAAAGTAGAAAGCATATTACTCTCCTATCCATTTTTTTATAACGTCATCAGGAACATCCCCAGAGAGTATACTTTTTGCCAATGCCTTGTCATCTATCCTGTAATTTCCTTCCTCTATAGCTTTTCTAAGAGATGTCAGTTTTTCTTCCATATCAGGTTCTTCAATCCCTGAAATAGTCTTCAATGCCTTCGAAAATATCTCTCCCTCTTTAGAGATCTCCAGTTTATCCTGGGTCTTATAGTGAAGAGAGCCCTTATCTTTTGTCTCTCTGGTAAGATATACCCTTATAAGCTTCTTTAATTCCTCACTCTCATAGATCCTCACTGCTTAACCCCTCCCCTCTAGGATTGAATTATTCGATGAAGGTTTCTCCTTCATAATTTCAATGTATTTATTAACTAGATTTAGATTCTCTTCTAATAATCTAGAATTTGTTCTACTTATATCGTTTAACCTCATTATCAGATCTCCCAGATATTTAAGTCTACTTTTTATCATGTACTGACTCTCTTCAGATAAACCCTCAAGGTTTTCTAATGAACTCTCAATCTGGACATCTTCTTTTCTTTTGAAAAGTTCACCAAGTATAACAGATTCCATATCTGTAAGGTCTACTAAAGCCTTAATATCTCTATTTACAAGAGCTACCGAGACCTTTTGAGACAGATCTATTAATCCCTCATATCCTTTTATATATAACTCTATTAATTCTAAAAATTCCTTCTCTTCCATAACACTATTTATAATCGGCACAGTCTTCTAAAATCTTTAATTCATTTATTAGGAGAAGACCTTTTTTTACGGAGATATGCCAATAAAAAGGCATCCTCTTCTTTATTCCTTTCCTCCAGTCCTATAGTGCTCTTTATCTCCGAAAGGAGCCTCATCTTACACTCGGGGCAGAGTCTACCGCTTTCTATAGGTTTCCCACAGGACTCACATACCGGCTTTATCGAAAGCCTTCCTGCCCTTATAAATTTATTCAGTCTAGATTCACTTACTTCAGTAGCTTCCATAATCTCCATTATCTTCGCATTGGGATGTTCTTTCAGATATTTTTTTACCTTCTCAAAGTCTTCTTCTATCTCCCTTTGACAATCAGGACATATATCACTAGAAACCTTCATAAAAAGTCTTCCGCATTCTTTACAGTTTGCTAAAGGCACACTTTCATCTCCAATTTATCTCTATTTCGTCTCCAAGTTTTATCGGAGAGCTAAACAGTGCATCTTCACCATTTATCTTAAGTTCTATTACGCCTTCTTCTTTTGGTATATCAATAACATTCAATACATCAGCAAGGATAGGCTGATATGAGGTATTCACATTGTAGTCTCCAGCTAAGAATGGGTCATCTAAATCTACCTCTTTCCCATCCCTAGTAATTCTATTCCCGCATCTAATTTGTATGGGAGTACCATTTACCTTCACTTCCAACGTATATGCACTATTCATATCTAATCCAATTACATCCTTTACCAATGGACCCTTCTTCTTCGTTATTTCTATTCTATCCCCAGGAGCTATCTTTATGTCATCCTCAATTACCTTTCCATTTACTGTAACAACCATAGGATTCCATACAAATCTACGAACTATACCATTTAGGGTATAATGAAATACTATTGGTTCTAAGGAGAGATCTATCCTTTTTAAAAACTCCTTCAGAGAGATGTTAGTCTTTATCTCCACCTTCGCTCTATCATAGAGAATAAAATTCCTTTCCACCTGTTTTCCATCCACAAAGACATCTACTGGCAGTTCATATTCCCTATCATTAACTATTACTCGAGGGATATCTATACTATGTAATAGCTCCTCCACTGATACTATAGCATCCATCCCTCTCTCTCCAAATATTATTTCTACTTCATCTCCAGCCTTTATTCTGCTCTCTAGAGAGGCAGGGACCCCATTTACTATGATCTGAGAAGGACTGCCTTGCCTACCTGGAAAAATCCTGATATTTCCATTTATCTCTACCGTCATACCCCTGCCAGGTTCTCCATATATCACCCAGGGGGAAAAACCGCTAGAAAGGACAAGATCATTTACAGTAATTATTCCTGTATCCAAAAGCTTTACCCTATCTCCATTTAGCCAAACTTCTATCGGCACAAATCCCTTCTTTGAATAGTACGCATTAAGCACTCCAAGAGGGGTTATCCACTCTGGACCCTTTAGAATCCTCCTCTTTAGATTATACAAAGAGTTCCCATCTCTTATAGAGACCCGGTCCTCTGGAAGCCCAAGAATTCTAGCTAAAATCTCCTTAAAGGAAGGGGTAAGACTCCCTCCCCCTATACACATTACTACCTCTGGTGGTTTACCATTTAACTCCATAATCTTTTCGCTTATCTTTACGGAGATATTCTCTACAACAGGAGAGATCACCTCTATCAGATAGCTTCTATCTAGTTTTAATTCTTGATCAAGGATATTTTTAAAGACAATTTCCTTAGCATTATTTCTTTTAATATACTCTGCCGTATTAAAATCAACAAGGAAGGCTTTCATTATCACCTCAGTTACCTCATCTCCTGCCAAAGGCACCATTCCATATCCAAGTACAGTTCCATCCCTCGATATAGCTATATCAGAAGTGCCAGCCCCTATGTCTACAAGGGCAATATTAAGTTTTCTTATGTCTGGGGGTATTAGAATGTCCATTGCTGCTATTGGCTCTAACGTCATAAGAGCCACCTTCATATCTGCCAATTCAAAAGCAGACACAAGTCCATCCACCACTACCCTAGGAAGAAATGTAGCAATCACTTCACAGGATATACTTTTACCTCTTTGCCCTAATAGAGATTCTATAGGCATACCATCTAGAAAAAACTTTACAGGACTATATCCAACACAGATATACTCCCAAGTATCTGCATCATCCTCCCTAAGAGACTTTCTAGCTGTATAAACTGCACTCCATTCTAAAGAGCTTATATGGGACTGATTAATAACAGTAAGTAGAGGGAAATCTATCTGTGCCCTTCCCTTTCTAGTAAGAAGGGCTCTACCTGCCACAGCAGTAGCCACCTCTGTAATCTTTGACTTTAACCTTTTCTCTAGGTCTTCTTTTACAGCCTTAAGGGTCAAAGCTACCTGAGGGACATTATGGATCTGTCCGTCATACATTGCCCTAGAAGAATGTTCTCTGACAGATGTCCCCAAAATCTGCAGTTTACCCTCAAATACCCCAGCTAAACCCTTTACACTTCTTGTCCCTACATCAATACCAATTAATTCTTTCATATCTCCAAGAACTGATAGGCAGCAGTAAGGAGATTATCTAAATATGAAATAAAACCTTCAAAGTTTTCTTCACCACTCAGCTTAAATCTTTCTAAAAGTTCCTCAGATATAGGATAGAATAATCCATCTGCACCTATACCATATCCCATCATTAAAGTAATACTGTCAGCTATGTGAACAACGCTAGAAGCCAAGGTTATTCCCCTTTCAGGCTCGTGGTGATATCTTATTCCATCTATCAAAAATTCAGGGAGATTCCATCTCTTAGCCAATAATCCACCTATTTGGGGATGACTAAAACCTAATACCTCTCTCTCAACCACATCAAATGGTAAATTCTCTTCTGTGACCCTCCGTATAACCGTCTCGTATTCATTCTCTAAGTACTCACCTATTATTATCTTGCCTATATCATGGAGTAGCCCTGCCACGAAATATGACTCTATATCTCCTAATCTATTCCTCCTAGCAATCTCTCTAGAGATAATAGCACAAGATATGGAGTGTCTCCAGAGTTCTCCCTTTGCCAGGGAGTACCCCTTTACCTCCTTATTTAATAAGTCTCTAGAAAAATAGGTATATATCAAACTCCTTAGCGTATTGAGACCCAGGATAACTATTGCCTCTGTTATAGAGGCTACGCGTCTAGGAAAACCATAATAGGCAGAATTGGCTAATTTGAGTACATTAGCCACCAATGCTTCATCCCCAGATATAGCTCTAGTTATATCCATCACAGAACTTCTAGGGTCATCCATCGTCTTAAGGACTAAAGATACAATAGTTGGAATAGGTGGTAACCTATCTATCTTCTTTATTATTTCCTCCATACTCAATTTTTTCTCCATCATTTTAGACTCTTCACCAATTCTTTATATAGAAGGTCACTCAAACTATTATTTGCTCTACCTATTATACCAGCTAATTCTTCGTCATACCAGCTATAATAAGTAGAAAGAGCAAATGAGGATGGATTAGGAGAAAGGGCTTCTACTGAAGCCCTCATCTCCTTCATTATAATACCCCAAAAGATGGCTTCAAATTCATCAGCAAGAGTTCTGAGCTTTTCTCTATCACTCTCTTTTAGAGATAATATCTTCCTTACATCTTCTATATACATCTACTGAAACACCAATTCTCCTTGCAATGCTCCTCCGTCTTTCAATGCAGTAATTACACCAATTATATCTTTAGGGGTAGCACCTAAGGTATTGAGAGCCTGTACCAAATCCCCAAGTGTAACCTCCTGCATATTGCTATCCTGAGAACCTACTATAGTTAACTTAATATTATTATACTCTATTGCTACAGGAAGTAAATGTACATCCTTACCCATTATTATAACTCCAGTCCTCTCATTTATCACTATCTTAGCAGGGATATCAGGGACTACAGACAAATCCTCTATCTGAGAGATAAAGCCTACAACATTGCCCTCATAATCTTTTGGAACACTGACCTCTATAGAAGAAGAGTCTATAGCCTTAGCTGAATTAGAGAATTTGCTATTTATGACATCTACAATCCTCTGTGCAGTAGTAAAGTCTGGATTTCTCAAAGAGAATCTTAGCTGTTTGGAATCAAGACTTTTACCTATATTCTTTACAACCCTTCCCCCATTAGGAACGATTCCAACAGTAAGAGGAGATTTCCCTCTTCCTCCCATAAAAGAAACATCTATTCCCCCTATTGACACAGGTCCTTGTGCTCTAACGTATTCCTCATTAGTTATAGGAGATATCAATGGAGTATCGAGGAGAATACCACCCTGTAAACTCGAAGCATCAAGGCTGCTCGATACGCTTACATCAAATATATCCCCTTCTTTCGCATAGGACGGAATATCAACAGTCACGGTAACTACCGCTATATTTCTTGGCTTTAGTAAGTCTTGAGAGATTGTTATTCCAAAATTCTTTACCATATTAGCTACCATTTGCTGAGCCAGAGCAATATTTCTATCTCCCGTCCCCTGTAATCCCACCACCAAACCCATACCTACCAAGTGTATAGAATCTATACCTTGAAGTCTTGTAATATCCTTTATCCTTGATGCATAAGAGCTAGACGGAAAGAGAATGCATATTAATAAAACCAAAATTATCTTTTTCATCATCTCACCTCAATCAAAATAAAATCCTCAATAACTCCTGCAACCAGTATAGGATCGTAGAGAGGATACCCTGGTCCCTAGGCTTGGGAGCGGAGCTTTGATACCTAAGTTCAAGGTCCACTATCTTAGAAGATGGGACAGAATTATCCCTTGTTATGTCATCCGGTCTTACAAACCCCTTGAGATAAACTGTCTGTTCCTCACCATTTACAGTAACAACCTTAGAACCTTCTACAGAGAGTAAACCATTAGGAAGGATGTCCTTAACTACTACACCTATATTCCCTGAAAACTGAGCAGCCTGGGCAGTATTTCTATTACTCGAAAATTTATCAGAGATTTGAAGAAGAAAGGTAGAAATAAAACTTAAAAATCCTACCCCTGGCCCTCCCTGCATATCCACAGATTTATTTGCCCCAGCATTTGACTGCTGGTTAGCCTGGGTATATTCAGTGATGGTAACAGTAAGGGTATCTCCAGGTTTTAATGCTTTATGATCGGAATAGAGAGAACCAGCATAGCAAAAATCATTAATAAGAGATAAACATATAAATAAAAATACTAAGATTTTCATCGAAAGACCTCCACCTTGCTCTTCCCAGTAACAGTCCCTCTTACCTCTTTAAAGCTTACTGGATTTCTAAGTCTTATCGTCTGTCCAAGGTATCCATCTTGAAGGGCAATTAAGGTAACTGAAACAGTAAGTGGTCCAATCCTCTGGATAACCTCTACCTCTTCGTTCTTCTTTACTAACGGCGGTTCAGCTATACTAGAAGAAGTAATAATCTGCCCTGGATACAATTCCCGGGTAGAAACCTTACCTATAATCTCCTCCTTAGTTATTCCAGAAGAGAGCCCGTTTTCTATCGTTTTCTCTCCTATCAGGTCCTCTGTAATAATAGTTCCTCTAGGAATGTGTAATTTAGCTACGTATATAATAGACTTCCTTGTTACCTTCAAACTAACATCAATAGTCCTTACAGGTACGTTATTTATAAAAAACGAAACCTTTGCCACCATAACCCTACTATTAGCAGAACTTAAGTTCTTGACCTCTACCTTTAAATCTCCTACTGGAAGGATTATTTTTGGAATATTTATAGGAACAATATCTAATCCTTCAAAGGAAGGATCCTTTTTTATGAATTCAAAGACCTCATCGGAGGTAAGAGTTTGACTGACTCTGGTAAATCTAATCTTATCTGGGAAGATAATCTCATTATCTTTTAATAAAGATGGCAATCTAGATAATAAAATCTGTTTTATATACCCAGAGGGATAGATAAGACTTATACCCAAAGAAGGTGCGGGGAAAAGTTCTTCATCAAGAAGATCCTGAGAAATAGAACCTGTATCCTCTAAGATATCTCTTAAACAAATCTTCTCCCCGCTCACACTAACTTCAGGCTTTAAAGTCAATGTAGCCCCTAAAAGATAAGGAGAAAAGAAAACACATAGTATCACAATAGATACTATAGAAAAATACACCCTCATTTTATTACCTACGCAATGTGTTCGCTGTCTGAAGCATATCGTCTGATGCCTGGATAGCCCTAGCATTAACCTCATAAGCCCTCTGGGCGACAATCATATTAACCATCTCTTCTACTACCTTTACATTTGACATCTCTAAGAATCCTTGAGCAATAGTACCGAAACCACTGTCTCCAGGAGACCCTACTATTGGAGCACCAGAAGCAGCGGTAGCTCTAAAGAGATTTCTCCCTAGACTCTCTAACCCTGAAGGGTTTATAAACTTTGCTAGCTGTATCTGTCCTAACGCTTGAAAGTCAGTTGAGCCCGGCAAGGTAACAGATATAGTTCCATCACTAGTAATAGCGATACTGGTGGCTTCTGGCGGAATAACTATCTCTGGAGCTAAAGGTAACCCGTCAGAGTTTACAAGTCTTCCCTGACTATCTTTTTTAAAAGCACCGTCCCTAGTATAAGCGATGGAACCATCAGGCATAGTAATCTGGAAAAAACCGTCACCTTCAATAACAAGGTCTAATGGGTTCTGTGTTTGCTGAAAATCCCCCTGAGAAAAAAGCTTCTGAATAGCTACTGGCCTCACCCCATGTCCAACCTGAACACTGGTAGGAACCTGTGCTCCCTGAGCTATTAATGCTCCGGCAGCTCTAACAGTATTATAAAGCAGGTCTTGAAAATCTACCCTACTCCTTTTAAAACCAGTAGTATTAACATTCGCCAGGTTGTTAGAAATCACATCTAGATTCAACTGTTGTGCAAGCATACCAGAGGCCGCACTCCATAATGCTGGAATCATAAATTCACCTCCAAATTTTTACCAGCCCCTGCGTAGCAGTCCAGCTGGCAATTAAAATCTTCCTAAATCTGAAATTAATCTATCTGTGATACTATCCTCTGCCTGTATAACCTTCTGATTTGACTCATAAGCCCTATAGGCAGATATAAGTTCTACCATCTCCCGTACAGTGTTTACATTAGAATTCTCTAAGGCGTATGGCTCTATATAAGGACGAACAGGCATAGAATTAAAAACCAATAGGTTATTCCCTACCTTCTGGATAGAAGCTCCCTGCTGAGGGACAACTACCCTTAAGGTATCCAGGACATGGCTATTCAATATCACCTCCCCTCTCTGGCTTATTATAGGTTCTCCCTGATTTACCAGTATAGGTCCTTTCTCTCCCAGAACTCTATATCCATCTGAAGTTACCAAATAACCATCATTGTTAACAATCAACTCCCCATTCTTAGTGTATCTCTCTCCTTGAGAAGTTTCTATCACCAGATACCCATTTCTAATCGCTATATCAAGTGCCCTGCTAGAAGGGATAAACGAACCAGATATGTCAGGAGTTGCTATCTGGTCTAAAAAAACTCCTGTCCCTAGATTTCCTACGGGACGTGGCTCCTGAAATTTCTTCAGCTCATAAACAAAAACCTCTGGATAGCTTTTAAATACTGTCTGGTCTCTTTTATAGCCAACAGTACCAGAATTAGCAAGATTATTGGAGATCACATCAACCCTTGCCAATTCTCCAAGCATTCCAGAGGCTCCTGTGTATAATCCTCTAAACACCTTTTTCCTCCTTAAGTATCAAAATGGCAGGCCCGGCAGGATTCGAACCCGCAACACCCGGTTTTGGAGACCGGTGCTCTGCCAATTAGAGCTACGGGCCTATCTCACTTCTCTATGAAGAGTATGCTTTCTACAGGAAGGACAGAACTTCTTAAGTTCTATTCTATTAGAAGTATTCTTCTTATTCTTGGATGTAGTATAATTTCTATTCTTACATTCTGTACATGCTAGTGTAATTATATCTCTAGGCATCTCTATTCTTCAAGCTGAGTTATAACTCCAGCTCCTACTGTCCTCCCTCCTTCCCTTATTGCAAACCTCAACCCTTCCTCTAATGCTACTGGCACTATCAACTCTACTGCCATCGTTA
>Ga0078972_1002536_pt1 | contig 59729 bp, 45 predicted proteins | sample YelNatPaOPGAMG01_FD_67568 | JGI IMG/M metagenome (GOLD analysis project Ga0078972, IMG submission 67568) | Hot spring thermophilic microbial communities from Obsidian Pool, Yellowstone National Park, USA - OP-RAMG-01 (SPADES assembly) (version 2) | ecosystem: Environmental > Aquatic > Thermal...
CTTCCGATACAATACAACCGGCCAATACATCCAAAGCCGGCCAACCTGAATAGCAGCCACCCTGCTCCTGGCTACTTTGCAAAACAACACCGGCAGCGCGGCGAATTTCATAACAATTACCTATGACATGAACAGCTTCAACCCTGCAACTGAGGCTATCGTTGGCTTCCGTGTTTACTGGAGCCTGACCGGTGCCGCCAACTCATGGCAGCTAATCCCGGAATTGTCCACAGGAACGCCCGGCACACTTACCGCCACCGTCAATGTCGGCACGTGGAACCAGGGCGCAACTCTTTATCTGTTATGGGCTGACGATAACGCCGCGAGTGGAACAGACCCGTCATACACAATTGATAATTTCTCGGTGGTTGTTCCAAGTACATTTGCCATTACCACACCCACCAACAACCAGACATTTGCCTTTGGCCTGCCCATCCCCGTGCATATCGCCGCCCCTGCTAATGTTGTCAGTGTAACCCTTTATCTCGAAGGCAATGAGTATGCCACACTGACCAGCACGCCATTCGATTTCGCAATCTCCAATCTATTGTCAGGCACTTACAGCATCTATGCCTCGGGTCTTACATCAGACAATCAGACAATTTTTTCTTCCACGGTCGTGTTCACAGTTCAACCCAACCAGCCTCCAACCGTCAGCTTTGTCAGACCCACTGACGGCGCAACATTCGCAGCCGGCCTGCCAATTACAGTTACGGTAAATGCAACTGACTCTGATGGAGGAGTTGGCAGCGTGGCTTTCTACAGTAATGGAACGCTGTTTGCCACCGTTTCAAACGCCCCATACACTGCCATCATTTCCAATACCGTCCCGGGCGCCATTTCGCTTCAAGCTGTTGCCACCGATATCCTGGGCGCATCCAGCACCAACACCATTTCTATTACCGTTAATCCCAATAGTCCGCCCACAATAACAAGCGACCTTGTTATCCTGCAATCCGCCAACCCCTCAAACACCGTAACCGAGATCACCGTACCGGTTGGCACAGCCGTGACAAACTTGATTTGGGCAACAGACACCGATACTTACCTTGCCGGCATTCGCGTTTATGACGGCAACAATTTGATCTTCCAGTCAGCCAACGTTCTCGCCGCCTCAGGTGGCGTTACCAATTACACCTACATCATGAACGATGCTTTGGCTGGCGTTCATACTTTGACAGCAGTCATCGTTGACGCCGGCGGCATGACCGTTACTTCCAGACCGGTCACCATTACCGTTACCAACAACTCAAACTATGCCTACATCATCACCAACGGCGCTTATTGGCGCTACAAAGATGACGGCTCCAACCAGGGACCAAACAACTGGACATCAGTCAGTTTTGATGACTCAAGCTGGGCCATCGGCCAGGCCGATTTGGGCTATGAAATTGATGGAAACGGTTACGCCAACCTCCATCCGCCGCGTACCACTGTTAACGGCGGCCCAGTCGGCGCTCGCTTTATTACCACCTATTTCCGCCACTCTTTCTACCTAACAAATTGGGCACAATCCGGTTACACCAACTTGGTGCTTCACCTGCTGCGGGATGATGGCGCGGTAGTGTACATCAATGGCACGCCGGTATGGACCAACAACATCACTGCCTCTCCAATAACTTACACAACCGTAGCTGCTGGAACCGGTGGCAGTGAAGACGGCACCGTTTACAATGTCTATGGCGCCCCATTGCCGCCATCGTTATTGCAGGAAGGGCTTAATGTTGTTGCCGTGGAAATCCATCAAGCAAGCGCTACGTCCTCAGACATTTCCTTCGACTTGATGCTTATGGCTGAACCGCCTTCACCAGTCGTCCCTCCGGCGCGGCCCAACATCGGCCTCGCTTATACTGCTGGCGCCCCTCAAATGACCCTGAGAATCACCAACGCCAACTTTACACTGCAAGAGGCACCGGCGATCTCTGTTACCGGCTCGCCAGCTTGGGGCCCGGCCAGCGTATTGAATTGGAGCACAAACGGCTCCATAATCAACGCCACCATACCAGTCTCACAGACCAAACGTTTCTATCGCATCACCATTCCGTAAACACGGAATCCTGGACACAATCTCTCGCAGGGCGCGCATTTTGCGCGCCCTTTTTTTTAAAAAATGGCCACGATGCCATTGACTTCTAGTTCAAGCTGATTTAGCCCGAAAAACTAAGTTGAAGTGGTTTTCATCCTGGTTGGCGTGGAGGGTCTCACCGCCCGGCCTTTGTATTTTCTGGACAGCGATGACAAGTCGCATATTGAGGTGGGAATGGGATGTAAACGATCATCAAAAGCTTGAATCGCTCAAATTACAGCATTATTCTTGCTCTCAATTCATTGCCGCTGAACTGAGGTTATGCATCTTGTCGCATCTGGAAGAAAAACTGTGAAAGCCATATTTTGTCACAAACTGCAACGCCAAAGCCTTGCTGATCTTATGAAGACTTCAATCGTTCTCATGGCCGCCGCCCTGCTTTCCGCCGTCGCAACGCCCGTGCGTGCCGTCGAATGGCATGTGGCATCCAACGGCGCCGATACTAATCCCGGCACCAGGGAGAAACCATTTGCCACTTTTGCTGCGGCTCAAAAGGCCGCACGCCAACAAAAAGGTATCGTCTGGTTTCATTCCGGCACATATTACTTGTCGGCCCCCATTTACCTTGACGCCGCCGACAACGGTATCACTTATGCCGCCGCTCCCGGTGAAACCGTCGTAATCAGTGGTGGCATCAAGCTTGATTTGAAATGGGAAAAGTACCGTGACGGCATTTTTCAAGCGCGCCTTCCGTCAGGTATGGTCATGGACCAGCTTTTTGTCAACGGCCGGCGTCAACCAATGGCTCGATATCCCAACTACGATGCAAGCGTGCGCCCTTATGGAGGCTACGCGGCTGATGCGATAAGCAAAGAACGCGCGGCGCGGTGGGCGGACCCTGCTGGCGGTTATATCCATGCCATGCATCGCTTGCACTGGGGAGGCTATCACTACCGCATTACCGGCAAAAATGACAAAGGCGAAATAACCTATGATGGCGGCTGGCAGAACAACCGTCAGATGGGAATGCACCCCCAACACCGGTATGTTGAGAACATATTTGAGGAATTGGACGCTCCCGGCGAGTGGTTTTACAACACCAAAACCGGCTCACTCTACTATTACCCGCCGGAGAATGTGGATTTGAAAACCGCAACCATCGAGGCCGTCCGCCTCCCCAACCTCATCGAGGTAAACGGGGCGAAAAACATCACGCTCCGCGGTTTTATCTTCCGGCACGCGGCGCGCACATTCATGGACACAAAGGAACCGCTTTTGCGCAGCGATTGGACCATATACCGCGGAGGCGCGCTTCTGTTTCAACGTTCGGAAGATTGCACGGTCGAAGACTGCGATTTCGATCAGCTCGGCGGCAACGCAATTTTTGTCAACAAATACAACCGCCGCCTTCGCATCGCCGGTTGCGATATACGCGACACCGGCGCCAGCGCAGTGGCGTTTGTTGGAGACCCGCAAGCTGTGCGCTCACCGCTCTTCGAATATAATCAACACCTTGCCTATGCCGATATAGATCAGACACCCGGCCCGAAAACCGACAATTACCCGGCTGATTGCGTGGTTGAGGATTGTTTAATCCGTGGCATCGGAGTCATCGAGAAACAAGCCGCCGGCGTGCAGATTTCCATGTCGCAAGGCATCACGGTACGGCATTGTTCCATTTACGATGCCTCAAGGGCCGGCATCAACATCGGCGATGGCTGTTGGGGTGGACACATCATCGAATTCTGCGATGTATTCGATACCGTGAAGGAAACCAGCGATCACGGCAGCTTTAATTCATGGGGACGCGACCGTTATTGGGGATTGCGCAACGTTCCGGCGGACGAACTGCCCCGGCTCGCGTTGCTCGACGCAGTTAAACCCAATGTTTTACGCAATAACAGGTGGCGTTGCGATCATGGTTGGGATGTTGACCTGGACGACGGTTCATCCAACTACGAAATCTACAACAACCTGTTCCTGAACAACGGTCTTAAACTTCGGGAGGGATTTCATCGCCGCGTCTATAACAACATCGCCGTAAACAACACTCTTCACCCGCACGTCTGGTTCGACAACAGCGGCGACATCGTTACCAATAACATCTGGATGGCCGCCTACAAGCCCGCCGGCAGAATGCCCAATGGCCGCTGGGGACGAGAAATTGATCGTAATCTTTTCACAACCGAATCCGACCGCACAAAGTTTGCAGGGCACGGATGCGACGCGCACTCCATCACCAGCGATCCGATGTTTGTGAACCCGGTCGCGGGTGATTACCGGGTCAGAGCTGGTTCACCGGCACAAAAACTTGGTTTTCAGAACTTTCCCATGGACCAATTCGGCGTCCAACGCGAGCGCCTTAAGAAACTCGCCCGCACACCAGACTTGCCGGCCATCCGCGCCCGCACTGCCGCCGGCGTTGGCACGCCTGTTGCGCAAATGGCGCCCATCGCGCATTACTGGCAGGGCGCGCGCGTAAAGGAATTGGAAGGCGAGGAGTTCTCCGCGTTCGGCGTCGGCAAGGAAGAGGGCGGTATCCACGTATTGGAGGGCGTTGTTGGCGACATACGGGCGGGCGACCTGATTCAGAGTATTAACGGACAGCCGGTGAAAACATTTGCCGATTTGTTGCGTGTGCAAAATGCCGCTGCGGGCCAGCCGTTGACTGTTGGAATCGTCCGCAGTCAGCAACCGAAAACCATCCAGCTCGCCGACTATGTGTACGTCACAATTCTTGCCGCCCCCATGACATCCAACGGGGTGCCCATCACATCAATCTCCACTGAACCAGCCACTCGGAATGAATCAGTCACAGTGTTGACAGATGGCCGGCTGGCAAAAAACTACGGGCCTATTTTTCCCAACGGCGTGGCACGTGGGCGTTATCGAGTTGATCTGGGCCGGATTGTACAAATTGCCGAAATTCGCACATGGTCGCATAACCTTGTCGGCCGGCGCGGCGCGCAAAATTTTATCCTCTACGGCGGCATCAAGCCTGATGAGTTGCGGTCAATTGCCGAAGTCCAAGCCAAACCCAACGGCGAGTTTTTGGGAACAAGTGTGCGCTGCAAATCGGGATTAGGCTCTTATCGGTGGCTGGTTTGGGAAACTCTTCCTGTGACTGAATTGGGAGAGCACACTGCCTTCCAGGAATTCCAGGTCCTGTCACGCTGAAAATGTTTTCCGCGGTTGTTGGTTTCATGGACAATAGATTCTTGGCAAAACTTGTATTGTGTGACAGCATTAACCCTGCAAATGGAACTTTGGATCGAGCAGTACCTGAAATCGCACAAGTCCGCGTTGGATTCGATACCGGTTGATGCGGTTGCAGGGTTGATTGAGTTGATGCGGCAGGCGCTTGTCAGCGACAGGCAGATTTTTGTGTTTGGCAACGGTGGCAGCGCCGCCAATGCATCACACTTTGCAACCGATTTGGGCAAGGGCGCCTCGGACAAACTGGGAAAAAGATTCAAGGTCATTTCCCTGAACGACAATGTAAGCTGGATGACAGCCCTGGCAAACGACTACGCCTATGAGGACATTTTTGTGCGGCAATTGCAAAATTACGCGCGTGCCGGAGACGTGGTGATGGGACTGAGCGTCAGCGGCAATTCACCCAACTGCGTCAAAGCGCTTGAATGGGCGCGCTCAGCAGGCTGCCGGACGGTGGCGCTGGTCGGAGCAAAAAAAGGGCGAATGGCGGATGTGGCCGAAAAGGTGATTGTAATAAATGACACCCATTACGGGCGGGTTGAGGACGCGCAAATGGGAATCTGCCATATAATATGCTACGCTTTCATGGAGCAGCCGGAGCGGTTTTCACATCCATAGAGCAGGAAGCAGCCACTTTGAAACGCCTGGACTTGAGTCCGGCCAAAAAAAGCCGTTGGCAGGCATGCCTCCAGTATGGTAAAAACGCTGCCCGCCTTGAAACGGGCGCTGAAAGAGAAGGAGAATCGGGCTTATGTCGCAACATCGCAGTCTGCGCGCAGCCGCCGTCATCGGCGGCAAACGCAATGTATTGAAAAGGTTTGAACGTGTTGAGCTGCTGAAAAAGCGCGGTCTATGGAAGGAAGGCGACCGCGTCACCGGCTTGCGCAAGACCAAACCGTAAAAGCACCGCTGCCACCGCAAGTGCCAGTCTTATCCGCGGCGGCGCCTTGGTTTGGCAGCGGGTGCGCCCTCGAGGAGAACATCCAGACAATGCGGGTGCGTCTCCAGAAATTTCTTGCAGCCGCCGGTGTGGCCTCGCGCCGCGCAAGCGAGCGGCTTATTGTCGAAGGCCGCGTGACTGTCAACGGCCTGACAGTACAACAACTTGGCACAACAGTTGACCCGGACCATGACAAGGTAAGTGTTGACGGCCAGCCATTGCGTCCAAGACGCAAAGTTTACGTGGCGTTGCACAAACCGCCCGGGTTTATATGCACGCGCTCTGACCCTGCCGGGAGGGATACCATATTCGACCTGCTTCCACTTGAATGGCGCCATCTTTATCCGGTGGGCAGGCTTGACCGTGAAAGCGAGGGGCTGTTGTTTTTGACCAGCGACGGCGACTTCTGCTTGAGGCTGACACATCCGAGATACAGCATCCGCAAGACATACATTGCCACTGTGGAAGGACGCCTGACCCCGGCGCATCTTGCCCGTTTGACCGAGGGAATAACCGATTCCGGCGAAAAATTAAAAGCCCAACATGCGCAGTTGATTTCTTCCAACAACAAGCATAGTATGGTTGAGTTGGAGCTGACGGAGGGCAAATACCGGGAAATCCGCCGGCTGTTTGCAGCGTTGAATTTCAAGGTGGTCCGGTTGCAGCGAACCCGCATTGGTCCGGTCAGGCTGGGCGAGCTTAAACCGGGTAAATGGAGGATGTTGACAGAACCGGAAATAAAATCTCTACTGAAGCCGAAATGAAAACGAGTTTCCCAATTTTAATGGTGGCGGTCTGCATGGCATGCGGCAACACGGCGGTTTTGGGTGCCGAAACAAACACGGCGCCTGCCACTGAATCGCCCGCGTTCACTGCGGTGGCCAAAACAGACCGCATTTTGCTGCGCGGCCAGCCAACAATTTTTAGTGAACGCCTGCCCGTTCAACTGAACAAAGGCGATACAGTCACAGTTTTGGAAACCATCACTCTCCAAAAACCGAAGGAGGGCGATGAAACCAACTGGTTCCGCATCGCCCTGCCAACCAATGTCCCGGTATGGGCGGCTGCAGAATATCTCGACACAAACAAAATGACAGTCACAGCCAACAGGCTCAATCTTCGAGCCGGGCCGGGCCAGAACCACAGCGTGTTGGGACGGGTCGAAAAAGGGGCGTCGCTGAAGTTAATTGAACGCAAGAACGACTGGTACAAAGTGGAGCCTCCCCCTGGAACGTATGCGTTTGTTGCAGCCGCTTTCTTCGAGAAAAAAGAGACACCGCCTCCTGCTCCACCGACTCCGCCCGCTCCACCTGCAACGCCTCCAACGCCTCCACCGACTCCGCCTGCCACACCGGAGGGTGCGCCGCCTTCTGCAGGCATCAGCACTGCGCCGCCAACCCAGCCCGATTCGCCAAAAGTGGAAACCAACGTCGTGCTCACACCGCCACCTGAGGCCAAGCCGCCGATGCCTGAGTTAATTCAGCAGGAGGCCGAAGCAAAAGAGCGGATTCTGGCGCGAATTCGAGGGCATGCAGTAACACCCACCCCGCCTGTAACCCCGGCGGCCACTCCGCCACCGCCGCCACCGACACAGCCACCGTCAGAGGCGACAACACCGTTACCTAAACGCGTGGTTACACGTGAGGGAGTGGTCAAGTTTACCATTCATGTCAACGTGCCGAGCTGGTATGAACTGGTATCAACCGACACTCACAAAGTCATAAACTACCTGCTGACCACAAACACCAACATCGTGCTGAAAGATTTCAAAGGCAAACGGGTTATCGTCACCGGCGAAGAAGCGCTGGACAAGCGATGGACAAACACGCCGGTGTTGACGATTGATAAAATTCAAGTCGTTGAGTAATCACGCTCAATTTCGGGCGCAAGCAGGCACTCCGCCGGCTTTGTATAGTCCGGATGGGCGCCATTAGATGCCGCTCATGCAAAACCAGACAAACAACTTGATAGACGGCCGCGCAATTGCGGCTCAAATCCATGCTGAAACTGCGCGCCGGGTGGAGTCGCTTAAAGCACGCGGCATCAAACCGGCGCTCACATTTGTCCGTGTCGGCGAAGACCCTGCCTCAAAGGTTTATGTTGGGATGAAGGAAAAGATGTCCGCCCAACTGGGCATCATTTCAAAAACCTTTGTGCTACCGGAGCAAACCACTGAAAAGGCCCTTCTCGAGCTTTTGGCAACGCTAAATGCGGACGACAATGTCCACGGCATACTTGTTCAAGCCCCGTTGCCCGCCCACATACGGCCAGCCGTTATTTACAGCGCGGTTGACCCCGAAAAGGATGTGGACGGTTTCCATCCGCTGAATGTTGGCAAATTGATGCTGGGCGATCCAAGTGGGTTCAAACCTTGCACACCCCATGGCATTCAGGAGCTTCTGGCGCGCTCAGGAGTTCAAACCGAGGGCGCTGAAGTCGTGATCCTCGGCAGAGGCGACATTGTCGGCAAACCGCTTGCCGCCATGCTCTGCCAAAAGGCCAAACATGCAAATGCCACCGTTACCTTATGCCATTCGCGAACGCGCGATTTGCCGGCACATTGTCGCCGGGCAGACATACTTGTGGCGGCAATGGGAGTGCCTGAATTTGTAAAGGCCAACATGGTCAAGCCCGGCGCAGTTGTGGTGGATGTTGGAGTCAACCGCGTTCCAGACCCGGCTGCAAAGGGCGGCACGCGGCTTGTAGGCGATGTCGCCTTCGCCGAGGTGCAGCCAATTGCGGGCAAAATAACCCCCAATCCGGGAGGGGTTGGGCCGATGACAATCGCAATGCTCATGCACAATACCGTGATGGCCGCGGAACGGCGGCTTTCTTGATTTAGCCTCAAACAAAAAAATACACACAATATCATGAATCCAACTCGAATTTTGCCAGACTTGCAGTGCTCGCTGCCTGTGCAGGATATTCGCCAGGAAGTCAACGGAAACTTGATCTTGATAGGAGTGCTTAACGGCATCGTTGTTCCACAACTCCCTATCACCCTGGCACGGCTGCTTTTTTTCAGCCGCTGGACGGCCGGCGTGGGGCGCTTCAAGGAAACCACGCGCATTGTGGCGCCCGATCAGGTTACAACCATTGCAAAGCTGGACGCGAATTTTGAGTTGCCTGATGTGACGGCGCACGCCATGAATGTGACCGCTCTGGGCAACATAACATTCAACGCAGCCGGCGTTTACTTTGTTGAAGTGTTGGTGGATGACGTCATGAAAATCCGCTATCCCATGCATGTAGTTGTGGTGCCGCCGCCGCAGACGCCTCCGCAGAAGCAGCCGCCTCCGCCATCCACCACATCCTAGGCGCTCCGGCGGCAGGATGCCGAGCCATGAGCGAACCAGACGTCACCAGTTCCGGCCAACAAGAAACGAGCACGCCATCCACCGCGCCTGCCTGTCCACCTTTGCCAGCGGCGTGGCAGCCGTTCACCCCGCGCGGGGTGGCCGCCTTCTCAAAAGCCGGTCTCGGTCGTATCCTTGTGCTGGAGCTATTCGTGGCTTTGTTGGGCGCCGCCAGCCTGTGTTGGCTTGTGGATTTGACATGGTTCCCTGTTATCAAACAGGCCATCCGCAATCTGCCAGCTTCGGGAGAAATTGCAAATGGCCGTCTCCAATGGACCAATTCCACTCCGGTGCTGCTGGCCAGCGGCAGCCGGCTGGCAATCGTGGTTGACCTGGATGAAACCGGCGCCCTCGGAATGGCCTCAGATTTTCAAATCGAATTTGGCCGTGATAAATGGCATATCCGCGGCCTGTTGGGGGCCATCAGTTTTCCATATCCAAAAACCGGGACAGCCCCTTTCAATCAGACTGAACTTGTTCCATGGTGGGGCGCATGGAGCCAGGCCATTCTTGCCGGGCTTGCGGTTTTTACAGTGACAATTTTGCTCGTCACGTGGGCGTTTATTGCAAGCCTGCTGACTGCGCCCGCAAAATTGATCACTTATCTGGCGAATTTGGAGCTTGCGTGGCCGGGCGCCTGGAAACTTGCATCTGCCGCGCTCATGCCGGGGGCGTTTCTGATGACGCTCGCAGTCCTGGCTTATGCCTGGAGCTTTATGGACCTGGTGCAACTCGGCTTTGTCGCCATATTCCATCTGGCGGCTGATTTGGTTTATCTGTTTTTCGGCGCGCTCTGTCTGCCGCCAAAACCAGAAACCATCATTCCCAAAACCAACCCGTTTGCCACCGAACCGCAAGAAGGAAAATCAAAGGAGGACAACCCATTCAGCCAAGCTTGATTTTCCGCAACACTCCGTCTTGCAAACAGTGCTTCAGTTCAGACGGGTCATTTGCCAGTCAACCGCCTTACAAACCGCTCCATTCGATCAAGGCCCTTTTCAATGTTGGCCATGCTTGTGGCGTAACTGATGCGAATGTAGTCATCTGCGCCAAATGCTATTCCGGGAACTGCAGCCACCTTTTCTTCATCGAGAAGACGGGCGCAGAACTCGGTTGATTTAAGACCGGTGCCGGCAATGTTTGGAAACAGGTAAAATGCGCCTCTGGCATTCACACAGGAAACACCCGGCATCTGATTCAGCCGCTGGTGTGCATACCGCCGCCGCTTGCTGAACTCGTCCAGCCAGATTTTCAAGTGATCTTGCGGGCCGGTCAACGCCGCCACGCCGCCTTTCTGGGCAAAGGAAGTAGGATTGCTTGTGCTGTGGCTTTGTATGGCGTCAATCGCCGCGGCAATAGGCTTCGGCGCCGCCAGAAAGCCCAGACGCCAGCCTGTCATCGAATACGCCTTGGCAAGGCCGTGCACCAAAATTGTGTGCGCATAGTGCTCCGGCGAAAAACTCGCCACGCTGACATGCTTTGCGCCGTCATAAACGAGCTTTTCGTAAATCTCGTCGCTCATAATCATGACTTTGTTTTCTATGCACACATCCCCCAGCGCCCGGATTTCCTCCGGCTCATAAAGCGAGCCGGTTGGGTTGCTCGGTGAATTCAGAATAAACAGCCGCGTGCGCGGTGTGATTGCGTCCCTCAGTTGTTCCGGGGTAACTTTGAATTCAGTCTTGTCCGTCGTTTCAATGAAAACCGGCTTTGCCCCGGCAAGCTTGACCATCTCCGGATAGCTCAACCAGTAGGGAGCGGGAATAATTACTTCATCACCCGGTTGGCATGTCGCAAAAACCACGTTGAAACAGGAATGTTTCCCGCCACAGGAAATAATGATTTGAGACTGATCATATTTCAGCCCGTTGTCCCGCTCCAGCTTTTCGGCAACTGCTTTCCGCAATTCCGGTATTCCACTGCTGGGAGTGTACTTTGTAAATCCCTCGGCCAGCGCCTTTGCCGCGGCATCCTTGATATGTTGCGGGGTGTCAAAATCCGGCTCACCCGCCCCAAAGCCAACCACATCCTCCCCTTTGGCCTTCAAGGCTTTTGCTTTTGCGTCAATGGACAATGTCAATGATGGTGACAACGAAGCAGCTCGATCTGAAATCAAGTATTTCATAACTGGCTCCCAGCTTAATTGATCAGCCCTCGCAGTGCAACTGTTAAACTGAGTTCAACTGTTTTGAACAACCCGTATTCGAAAACCCGCCGCAAACAATTTGCATTTTGGCGGGTTCGTGGCATAGCTTTGGCCGCCTGTGAATCGAAGCAAACAAATGCCCCGGCCGCTGCGAGTCGGGTTGATCAGTCTGGGCTGCGCCAAGAACTTGGTGGACGCCGAGGTGATGGTTGGCGCCCTGCTAAAGGGCGGTTTTCAACTCACCAACGCCGATGCCAACGCAGATGTTGTCTTGATAAACACCTGCTCATTCATCGAATCCGCCCAACAGGAAAGCATTGACGCCATTTTGGAATGTGCAGCCACACGCGACCGCTTCAATCCACGGCAGGTTCTTGTCGTTGCAGGATGCCTCCCGCAGCGATTTCGCCAGCAATTGCCGGAATTATTGCCCGAAGTGGATTTATTCATGGGCACGGACCAAATTGAGCAAGCCGCCGAATTAATCCTGAAGGCAGCTACGCAGCGGACGGCCGACCCGCCGGCACGACCGCCCGCGCGCCAAAGACGGGGCATACCGGAAAGAGTTAAGCCTGTCGCGCCGCTCGTGGCGATTGCGCCCAGGTCAAAGTACATACTCGACGCCTCGTCACCCCGCTATCGGCTTACACCGCCACACATGGCATACATCAAAATCGCCGAGGGCTGCAACCATCCATGCAGCTTCTGCTCAATTCCGATTATCCGGGGGCGTTTCCGCTCACGGCCACCGCAGGACATTGTGGCCGAAGCCGCCGCCCTGCTTGAGCAAGGCGTCAGGGAACTAAACCTGATTTCACAGGACTCAACCTATTATGGACGCGATTTGCGAACCAGCTCATCCCAAGCCGGCGACACTGCAAAGCCGGTTACGCTGGCCACTCTTTTGCGCGATTTGGATGCACTGCCCGGAGATTACTGGGTGCGGCTGTTATACACCCACCCTGCGCATTGGACAGATGAGTTGATGGAAGTTATTGCCAACTGCGCAAAAGTGGCCAGGTATGTTGACATCCCTCTGCAACACATCCACCCAATCATGCTGGAGCGGATGCGACGCGAAACAACCTCGGATTACCTGCTAAAATTGCTTTGCAACATCCGGAAACATATTCCAGGCATCACTTTGCGCACTACTTTCATAGTCGGGTTCCCGGGCGAAACCGAAGCCCATTTCAATGCCCTGCTTGAATTCATTCAGGCAGTCCGTTTTGACCGCCTCGGCGTCTTTACATATTCGCGCGAGGAAGGCACACGTGCCGGCAGGATGGAAGCACAAGTGCCGGAAGCCATAAAACGCAGGCGGCGCGATCAAGCAATGGCAGTCCAACAAAAGATTTCACGTGAGCTTTGCGCTGCCAAAGTTGGCCGGCAAATCCGCGTTTTAGTTGAAGGACCGGCTGCCGAAAAACAGTTGCAACAGGCCGATATCCGCTCATGGGAACATGGATGGCTTCGCGCCGGTGAAAAAACAGACGCCTCTTTCCGCGGGCACTACTCAGTGGCCCGCAGCGAGGCGGATGCTCCCGACATTGACGGGCGGGTTTTTATAAGAGGCAGGCTGCCGTATGGCGAATTTGCGCTTGTTAAAATCATCGGCCATACTGATTACGACTTGATCGCAGTTCCAGTGAAAGGCGACCAATCCACCCCAACCGGCAAAAAGACCGTCCACGCTTCAGGTTGAAAAATCAACTCTGGTTATGCTGCACAGTCGGCCCTAAATGGCCTTTAATACACGGACTGCCTTGGCTGCGTCCGCGGCGTTGTCCAAGGCAACATAGGCCACAAACTTCCTGCCAATGTTTGAAGCGGACAGTCCTCGCAAGTTTAATCCCTTCTCCGCCAAAACTCTGGCCAACTGCGCACAACGGCCTGGCTTGTCAGAACCTTCGACACGCACGGAAAATAAATTGCCCCCAAAATACACGTCACTGAAAAATCATCTTGCTGGCTTGATTCTCCACAATTGAGAAGCTAAAATGAAAACATGAATCGCCGACAATTTCTTCGCGTCAGCGCCGCAAGCGTGGCATTGCCCGCAATAACCGGTTATGCGGCGGAATTGATGGACATCAAACCCAAACGTGTGGGCCTGATTGGCTGCGGCTGGTACGGCAAATGCGACTTGTGGCGGCTTGTTCAAGTCGCGCCGGTTGAAATAGTTTCACTTTGCGACGTTGATAAAAAAATGCTCGCCGAAGCCGCGGAAATGGCCGCCGCGCGGCAGGCATCGCACAAAAAGCCCCGCACTTATGGCGATTATCGCGAGATGCTGAAGGAAAAGGATTTGGACATCGTGCTGGTTGGCACTCCCGATCACTGGCACGCCCTGCCAACGATTGAGGCCATAAAAGCCGGCGCGGATGTGTGGGTGCAGAAACCAACCAGTGTTGACGTGGTCGAAAGCCAGGCAATGGTGGCTGCCGCGCGCAAATACAACCGTGTGGTGCAGGTCGGCACCCAGCGCCGCAGCACCCCGCATCTCATCGAGGCTCGCGACCGCGTCATCCGCGAGGGCCTTTTGGGCCAGATTTCGCATGTTGAAATTTGCTGCTACTGGGGCATGGGCCGAGCCGGCAGCCCGCCGGATGTGCCCCCTCCCGAATACCTTGATTATGAAATGTGGACAGGCCCCGCTCCAATGCGACCGTTCAACAAACGCACTCACCCCCGAGGTTGGCGCGCTTTCATGGAATACGGCAATGGCATTGTTGGCGACATGTGCATACACATGCTTGACATGGTGCGTTGGATGCTCGAATTGGGATGGCCAAAACGCATCTATTCCTCGGGCGGCATCTTTGTCGAAAAATCAAGCAACGCAAACACATCTGACACACAAGTCGCAACTTTCGAATTCGACGACTTGAACGTGATTTGGACGCATCGCACCTGGGGCGAACCGCCGGACCCGGAGTATCCCTGGAGCGCTACTTTTTACGGCAGCAAAGGAACCCTCAAAGCCAGCGTGTTCAAATATGACTTCAAACCGAAAGACCGCGGCGGAAGGCCGCTTCATGGCGAGCCGCTGTACGAATTCGACAAGTATCCGGAAGATCAAACCGAAAAGGATTTGGAAAAACACTGCGCCTCGGCCATCCGATGGCACATGAAGGATTTCCTTAAAGCAATCGAAAGTCGCAGCCGGCCGGTTGCTGACATTGAACAAGGATGCACATCAACAATCTCATGCATCCTGGCCAACATATCCATGAAACTTGGCCGCGCCCTTGTGTATGATCCGGCTGCAGGCAAAGTTGCAGGTGACGAGGAAGCCAACCGCTTGCTGGCGCGGACTTACCGTGCACCCTGGGTGCATCCGACGCCGCAAACTGTCTAATCCGCCAGTTCAGCCACCCGGCCTGCTCAGGGGCTGCTGTTTCACAGCTTCCTGCATGAGCAGATTGGACATTTGCCAAATCTGTAGCAAATTACCCGCATGGCAAAGACATACTCAACCATGTTGCCGCTGGGAACAGTAGCCCCGGATTTTTCGCTGCCTGACCCATCCGGCAAAATTTTTTCACTGAAAGATTTCAGCGGCGCACCAGCGCTGCTGGTAATTTTTTTGTGCAACCACTGCCCCTACGTCAAACACATACGTTTTGAACTGGCAAAGTTGGTCCGCGAATACCAGTCACGAGGTGTGGCAGTAGTTGGCATCAATTCAAATGACGCTGCTTCTTATCCGGAAGACAGCCCGGAAATGATGGCCAGGGAAATTCAATCAGTTGGCTATACTTTCCCTTACCTGTACGATGAAACACAGGAAGTGGCAAAAGCCTATCGCGCTGCCTGCACGCCGGACTTCTTCCTTTTCGACAAAGACCGGCGTCTGGTTTATCGCGGGCAATTTGATGACAGCCGTCCGCGAGAGGAGCATCCGCTGCCCGTGACCGGAAAAGATTTGCGAGCTGCGTTGGATGCCGTCCTGGCGGGCAAACCGGTTCCCTCCGTGCAAAAGCCCAGCTTGGGTTGCAACATAAAATGGAAACCCGGCAACGAGCCGGACTATTTCCATTGATTTTGAGAAGCCCGGCTTTTAAGTCAGCGCATGGTTGTACGCCGACTCAAGCTACTTTGTAGCCTATCTTTCGCAAGAACTCCTTGCGCCACGCAATATCGGCATCGCCCTCAACACCTTTTGGCCGGCTCCCATCAACCACGCCGATTATACCGCGGCCCTGGCTGGTTTCCACAACAAGCACCTCGGTCGGATTTGCCGTTGCGCAAAATATCCGGCAGACTTCCGGCACGTTCTTCAGCGCATTGAGAACATTTACCGGATAAAAGCCTTCGCCCAAAAACACGATGAAACTGTGGCCTGCGCCGATGGCCAGCGCATTTTTCCTGGCCAGTTCAATCATGGACGCGTCATTTCCGCTCCACCTGACAAGGCACTTGCCTGATGCTTCGCAAAAGGCCAGTCCAAATTTTATCCCCGGCACCGCACCAACAAGGGCCTCGTGAATGTCCTCCACAGATTTGATGAAATGTGTCTGGCCAAGGATGAAATTTACCGGCTCCGGTTTCTCAATCGCCACGGCGCTGATTTTGAGTTCCATAATAAAGCCATGTTACCAAATCTGCCACGCCGGTCAATCACTGGAAGAACCCAAAACCGCCGGGCCGTTTTCTCAAAATTGCAAAACCTGCGCCCTAATTGCATCCCTGTAAAATAAAAAGAGCCTGGGAGCATTGCCCCCAGGCTCGTAGAAACGGCTGCCCGCCTTATGGCAAGGTGTGGTCCGTTATGCTGCACGTCGGCCGTGTGGCCAGGTTGTTGATGCTGTATGTCCCGCCAGCCGGACATGTCGGCGTGGTCTTGATATACTTGTCGGGATACAGCTCGCTGGCCGCCGGTGTATCCGTGGCCGCCTTCTTGTTCTCCAACGCCCACTGTTCCTTCGCCGATTCGATCTGGCGCAGGTTGCCAATGCAGGCATTCTTGCGGGCCGTTTCACGCGCCCTCACGAAGTTGGGAATCGCAATCGCTGCCAACAAGCCAATGATGGCCACCACGATCATGATTTCCACCAGCGTGAAGCCGGATTTACGTGTTTGTTTCTTCATAGTTTTTTTCCTTTCTTCTCAACGGCGTGAACACAAGCCCACGGCGGGTTTATACCATTTCAGTTTTGTGTTCACTTATTGCCATGGGCTAACCGTTAAAAATTACAATAGCACACTTCATGCCAATGTCAAATGTGAAATTAAAATTTTTTTTTGATTTCACTCAATGCGGCCAGCTCGTTTCGGGAATATCTTCATTTCCGATATGATTGAACACGGTTTTACCATTGATGTTCGCGGTTTGGAACCTCCACAACCGATGGTTAGAATATTGGAGAAGCTGGCGTCTATGCCGAAAGGAAGTGTCTTAAAAGCGCACACTGACCGTCGGCCTGTACATCTTTTGGACATTCTCAACATGCGTGGTTTTACAGCCACTACGGAGGAACAACCCGATGGAAGTTTCATCACTACAATCCGCTGCTAACAAGCCAAGAGCGAATTGCCACATTCCAGTTAAAAAGGCGGCTGTGGCAAGTGCGCATGCCCCAAACATAGCGATTCCGCTGAGGTTTATCGTTACAGCCCTCTTGGCGCTTGCGGTCGGCTTTCTCATCCTTACACTTAATCCACATCTGCTTTCCACTTATCATTATGGGCCTCAGATAATTGCCGTCACCCACTTGTTTGTACTTGGCTGGCTTTGTTCGCTTATCATGGGTGCAATGTATCAACTGGTGCCTGTCGCACTCGAAACAAAACTATACAGCGAACGATTGGCACGATGGCATTACCTGTTGCATGTAATTGGTTTCATAGGAATGGTTTGGCAGTTCTGGGATTGGAATCTCAAACAAGTCGGACATTATGGCTCTGCTCTAGCCATTGGGGCATTTCTTTTCATTTACAACCTGGCCCGCACAATTGCGCGTGTTCCAAAGTGGAACGTAGTAGCTTTTGGGATCGCCTCGGCTTTGTTTTGGCTGTTCATGGTAATGATCGCCGGTTTATTCGTAGTATCAGCCAAATGCTGGCCACAGATAAGCCCGTTTGTTCCTCTGGCCCAGATGCACGCACATGGGCATCTGGGTGTGCTGGGATTCTTTCTGATGATGCTTGTGGCTGTCTCATACAAACTTTTGCCGATGTTTGGGTTAAGTGAAATACAAAACCAACGCCGCGCCTGGGCTTCAATTATTTTGTTAAACGTCGCCCTGGCAGGTCTGTTTCCGGCCATATTACTTGGAAGCCGCTGGAAATTTGAGTTTGGCCACCTCGTTGCAGTAGCCTTGGTGCTTTACGGTTTTGAAATAAACGCAATTTTGAAGGCAAGAAAACGGCGCGTACTTGACTGGGGCCTGAAGACATTCCTTGCCGGAGTCTGGACGTTGATACCACTGACAGCGACGGGGCTGATCCTCACCTGGCCGGGCCTTCCGTTTAATGAAAGAACCGGGCAGTTGGAAAATGTCTATGGAGAACTGGCAATACTTGGTGTCCTGACTCTGGCAATTTTGGGAATGTTGTACAAAATCATTCCATTCCTGGTTTGGTACGCAGCTTACAGCGAATGGGTTGGGCGCTGTGCCGTTCCTTCATTAAGCGATTTGTATCAGCAACGCTGGCAAATAGCCGGGTTCTGGACTTTTATTCCGGGAATTTTTTCCCTTTGTGTCAGCACGTTGTTGGGCTACGAAAAAGGGGTGTTTTTGAGTTGGTTGCTATTGGATGCCAGCCTGCTCTGCTTCTTCATCAATGCAGCCATAATGTTCAGCCATTTGCTCTGGCCAAAAATAAAAACCGAACCAGCTCAGACAGTCAAAACAGGACTGCTGTTTAACGCGCTTCGATAATGCTTATGGAAACTCAACCGCAATCGCCATTGAACAACAACGAGCCAGATCAGGGCCGGATGCCAACCGAAGAAATGGTTTTATCCGTTCTTCGACAGGTGGTTGACCCTGAAATTGGGTGCAACATAGTGGACCTGGGCCTGATTTATGGGCTTGAAATCAAGGATGGCCGGATTGCTGTCACCATGACACTTACGACACCCGGCTGTCCAATGCATGAAAGCCTTGTAGCCGGTGTGGAAGAGGTTTTACGAATGTTGCCCGGTGTGCAGGACGTTCAGGTCAATGTTGTCTGGGACCCGCCGTGGAGTCCTGCAATGATGACCGATTACGGCCGGCAATGCACCGGAATAGGCTGAGCAAGACGGGCGATTCTAATCAGAAATCTCTTCGACCAGGGCCGCCGCAGGTCGTTTTTTCCTGTCGTACTTCATTTCCGGCAACAACATAAGGCTGGCTATTACGATCAAACTTATGTTCACCACCGCCAGCCATACCAACGGCACATGCACCGACAGCGGAAATGCAAGCAACGGGGCACCAACTCCCCGAACACCGGTAAAAAACGTATGCACAGACATGTAATCAGCCACCTTTTCTGCCGGGGCAAACTTTGTGACCCACAAGCTCCATGCCACATCGCCGCCTGCATTTGAAATTCCGAAAACAACAGCTCCAATAATCAAACCGGTCATCGAATTGGAGGTGAAAAAGGCCAAAATCCCGAGCGCGAATCCGAGATTAAGCACCACACGCAGCGCAAAAAAGTTCATTCTGTCAAAAAGCAAGCCCCATAAAGGACTCATCACAAGCCGGGCGATATTTGGGATCACGCCTATGAGCAAGGCAATCGTGCTTACTGCAAGTGACAAACCGTGCCGGGGATTTGCCAGATACTCAACCCGCAACGGCCACATCATCAGATTTGCCGTGCCCATCAGCATCCAGCAGATCAAAGTCCGTTGAAAAAGCGCGTCATCCCGCGCAAATCGCAATGCCCTCAACGGATGTGAGCCGCCCTCGTTCGACAGAGGCCGTGATGGCAGTCGTTCCAGACACATGGCCGCCAACACAAATGCGCATGCAAACAACAGAAGCAGCCATTGAAAATGGCTGATTTCACGTGACAAAACCCGCCCTCCAAATTCACTGAAGCCGGCGGCTATTGCGATGCGAATCATCACGGTGCGCGAAAACAACCGGCCCCTCTGTTCTGCGGGGTAATTATCCTGATAAATCTGGGTCAACAACGGCACCATTGCCGAAGCGCTTGCCATGGTCAATACGCTGCCGACAACAAAGACTGGAAGCACCGGAATGGCGGCCATTAGAAAAAAACAGAAGGCGCCGGCCCATGCAAGGCGACTTGCCGCCACTGCAGCCGGCCATCCATGTCTGCCAACCCACCAGACCACCAACGGCGACACCAACAACCCCGCGCTACCGCCGCCTGCAATCAGCGCCTTCGCCACAGAGCCGGCGTGAAACCACCGCAACGCAATCAACAGCAGAAAAGTCGTCCCCGCAGTCTCCAACACGCCTGAAGCCACCGCCCGCCACTGCTCATAGCGGTAGGTCACCCTTGTTTTCTCCGGCATGTTCATAATCGTGGCAGCCGCATGCAGCTTTTCATCGCCGCTTTACAGCCCTCTACTGCAAAGGATTCGATTGTTTTCCGTTTATCCGGCTTTGTTGAATCGCGCAAAAGACTTTGTGTGGCCGGTAAGTCAAGCCTGCTTTTTCGCCTCCTTGGCCCACGAATCTTTCAAAGTGATTGTCCGGTTGAAAACCAGTCGTCCGGGAGCTGAATCCTTGTCGGGATAAAAATAAGCCAGACGCTCCAACTGATAATGTTCATCTGGCCGGGCCTGTTGCATGGAAGGCTCGAGTTTCGCCCGAACAACCTCCAGCGAATTTGGATTCAGGAATGCCATGAAATCCCCTTCAGCATCCGGCTCCGGGACGGTAAACAGCCGGTCATACAATCTCATCTCTGCCTCAATTGCATGGCGGGCGCTAACCCAATGAATGGCGGCCTTGACCTTGCGATTCGCAGTCGAACTGCCTGCCTTGCTGTCCAAATCAACGGAACACCGCAACTCGACCACCTGCCCGTTGCCGTCCTTGATTACCTCCTCGCACTTTATGATGTATGCGTACTTCAGCCTCACCTCGCCACCGGGCCGCAGCCGGTGGTACTTCGGTGGAGGCGACTCCATGAAATCATCCTTTTCTATGTACAATTCGCGGCTGAACGGCACCATGCGAGTGCCGGCTGACGGGTCTTCCGGATTATTGACCGCAGGCAGCTCCTCGGTTTTGTCCGCGGGATAATTGGTCAAAACAACTTTAAGCGGACGCAGCACACCCATGCGGCGCAACGCCCGTTGATTGAGCACTTCACGAATTGCAAATTCCAACAACGCCACATCCGTCAGCCCATCATATTTGGTGACTCCTATCATAAGGCAGAACTTCCGGATTGCCTCCGCCGGCACGCCCCTTCTGCGCAGTCCTGCAATCGTTGGCAGGCGCGGGTCGTCCCATCCGCTGACTTGTTTCTCCTTCACCAATTGCATGAGTTTGCGCTTGCTCATGATGGTGTAACTAAGATTCAGACGGGCAAATTCGTATTGATACGGGCGCGGTTTCGGCACCGGCAACTGCTCCAAAATCCAATCGTACAATGGCCGGTGCACCTCAAACTCAAGCGTGCAGATGGAGTGCGAAATGCCCTCAATGCTGTCGCTCAGGCAATGGGCGTAATCGTACATTGGATAGATGCACCACTGGTTCCCTGTCCGGTAATGCTCGGCATGACGTATCCGGTAAAGCACAGGATCCCGCATCCAGATGTTCGGCGACGCCATGTCTATTTTCGCCCTTAACGTCCGCGAGCCGTCAGGAAACTCGCCGGCTTTCATCCTCTGAAATAAATCGAGATTCTCCTCGACGCTCCGGTTGCGGTACGGGCTTTCCCGGCCCGGACGGTCGGGCGCGCCCCGGTATTTGTCAACTTCCTCCGGCGTCAAATCACACACGTAAGCCTTCCCCGCCTTGATAAGCAGCAGGGCGTACTCGTAGAGTTGCTGGAAATAGTCCGATGCGTAAAACGGCTCAAGCGTTTGCCCGCCGCCTTCGCGCACCAAAACAACCTCACCGCTCCTGTCACCGGCACGCTTGTAGCCCAACACGTGGTCCGCCCAGCCGGCTATCAACCAATTCACATCCTGTTTTATGGATTCAACAAATTCGACTTCCTCCTTGGTTGGATTGGTATCGTCCAGCCGCAGGTTGCAGATGCCGCCGAACTCACGGGCAATTCCGAAGTTCAGGCAAATGCTCTTTGCATGGCCGATGTGCAGGTACCCATTCGGCTCGGGTGGAAACCGGGTGTGGATACGGGAGTATTTTCCCTCTGCAACATGCGCGGCCACAATGTCGCGGATAAAATCCGACGGCAGGCCGTTGTCCTCTTTTGCTGCCTTGTTATTGTCCTGTGTCATAGCTGCTCCATTGCAAACCAAAGCGCGTAGCTTGGGTTATTTTCCAAAAGAATTCAATGTTGGACTGGCCCCGCCACCCCTTGCCATCAAAATTAAAGCGGCAAACACCAGCAATTGGGGCTTGCCAGATTGTTTTTTCAAGGTAAATTGAGCCTTCCCGCCGGCCGGGTGGTCCGGAGGCGGAAACGAAAACAGAGAGATTTATGCCAAGTGCAAACGATCTTCGCCGCGGAATGGCGATAAATTACAACGGTGACATTTGCGTGGTACTGGAAACCCAGCATCGAACGCCGGGCAATCTGCGCGCCTTTGTGCAAGCAACCCTGCGCAGCATCCGCACGGGCAAATCATCCGATGTCCGGTTCAGCTCAACCGAGCGCATCGATGTTGTCCCCATGGTAACGCGCAAGATGGAATTCAGCTACAAAGATGGCAGCGACTTCGTGTTCACAGACCCTGAAACATTTGAGACAGTCACGTTGCCACCTGAAATCGTGGGTGACGCGGCACAATACCTGACGGAAAACGGGCCTGTTACAGTGACTTTCGTCGAAGGCAAGGCCGTGCAGATTGAACTGCCAGCCAGCGTGGTTCTGACGGTGGCGGACGCTCCGGAAGGTGTGCGCGGCGATTCCTCAAGCAACGTGATGAAACCGGTTAAGCTCGAAACCGGCATCACCATCCAGGCGCCGCTGTTCATCAAGACCGGTGAAAAGGTCAAGATTGACACCCGCACCGGCAAATACCTCGAGCGGGCTTGAGCCTCTCCCGGCAACGTCCAAGCCCCGGGATGACTAACTCTAGTAAAACGGTACGGAAAAAAGCTCGAAGTTTATAATAAACTTGCTTTCTTCCAAAAAATGATGTAGGAGTTTGAAATGCCATTTGGCCATTCAAACTTGCAGTTGCCCAACGAGAACTCGTACTGGGTGCGGCCGGGACGTTTCATGGCCGGGGAATACCCGGGGCACCAGCGTTCCCTAAAGGCAAAGCAACGCCTTCGCGAATACCTCGAATCAGGAGTCACATTTTTCCTGGACTTGACCGAGCCGGGCGAGCTGCGCTCTTACTCGCGGTTTTTATGGGAGGTTTGCGCGGACATGGGCGTTTTTGCCGAGCACTGCCGCATGCCAATCCGAAACGGCGGCGTGCCTTCCAACCGCGAATACATGCAACAGATTTTGGACGTGGTGGACAATGCCATTGAAGACGGGCACGTGGTTTATGCCCATTGCTGGGGCGGCATCGGCAGAACCGGTCTGGTTGTCGGCTGTTACCTGGTGCGCCACGGGCTGACTGGCGAACAAGCCCTGGCTGAACTTGCGCGACTGTGGCGCGGAGTCCAGAAGTCCGATACGTGGCCAACCACGCCGGAAACTGAAGAGCAGGAGAATTGGATTCGCACCTGGGTTGAGCCGCCCCGCCCCAAAAAGTAGGCTCAAGCAGGCTCAGGCCCTTTCTGCTCAAAACTCAGTTTCCAACGGCGGGCGCACACCATACTTCTTGGCCAAAGCAAGGCAGGCCGAAAGCGGTTTCATGCTTGCAGTGCATGTCGCATGAGAAAGACATGCCGCGGCAGCGCATACGCCGGTCAGCAGGCACTTTTGCAGCTCCCATCCCTCATGCAATCCGAACAACACCCCGGCACAAAATGCATCCCCTGCCCCGGCCGTTCCTGCGATCTGTTTTTCCGGCACTTTTAGCGACGGCTGCCAGAAATCCTCCCCTTTGCGCGTGCGCGCGAAGCCGCCTTCAGGGAAATGAATCACCACCAGTTCGCGGACGCCCTGCTGCAACAATGCTCCCGCGGCGTGCCGCAACCCCACGGTGTCCAACTTGCCGTCCGGCTGGCGTATTTTGAAGCCCGTGGTTTTTCCGGCCTCAAGCTCGTTGAGAATGCAATAATCAACGTGTTTCAGCGCGGGAATTACGATTTTATTGAAGCGGTCGCTGTCCTCAGTCACCACGTCCACGCTTGTTTTCAAGCCGGCTTCCTGGGCTGCGGCCAGCAAACGCGCGGCGCGCGTGCCATACTTTGCGTCCTGATCATCCAGCTTGTCGAGCAGCAGCAAATAACCGAGATGAAAGATTCGCGCACTTGTTTTGGCAAAATCAATATCCTTCCCATCCCAGAGTGCATTTGCGCCACGCAGATGGAAAAATGTGCGCCGTCCATTCCCCTGCTCCGTCATTACATCCGTGTAAGAAGTTGGCGCGGCGGTTGTCTGCAATAAAAAGCGGGTATCAATTTTGTGGCGTTTGCATGTGGCCAGGATGCTGTCGCCAAGCGCATCCTTGCCCACAAGACCGGCTCCAGCCAGCGGGAAATTCGCTCCCATGATTGCCAGATCAACCAACACGTTGTATGGCGCGCCGCCAGTTCCCTGGTACTGCTCAATTATGTTGGCAAGATGTTCCGGCTGCGGAAAGGCATCAATTACCTTTACCTGATCAACTATCCAATTGCCCCCGGCCAAAATGCCCCGGCGGGCGGCTGGATTCTTTGTTTTCATTTTTTGCATGATTTTTCCGGGCTGGCTGATATTGCTCCGGCGCTCCGGCTTCTGCTTCGCGCCAATCAGCGGCAGCTTGCGTTCATTCTACGGCTATTTAACCGGATAACTAAGCAAAAGACAAGCCGTTTTTTGAACTTGCAGGCAAACCAGCCCCTGTGGACATTCCAACCTTTGCTCAACCTGATTTCGGCAGAATCTCAGACAGAAAACGCCGGCTGTTTGAAACAATTTGACAGGCCAGTGCCTCCGGCTCCTCATGCAAAAGCTCCGCAATTCCCTTCAAAATTGCGGGCAGATTTGCCGGTTCATTCAGCCGGCGCCCATCCGACGCCAGCAAAACAAAAGGGCGATATGGCTCCGGCGGCAGCATGTCCGGAGAATCGGTTTCAACCAACAAACGGTCCCGCGGAATGAGCGGCAAAACCTGCCGGCGAACTGTTTTCTTGGGATCAAAAGTTACCCCTGAAAAACTGAACCACGCCCCAAACTCGCACAACGGCTCAACAACTTTGGCATCCCCGCCAAATGCATGCAGCATGATACCATACGCCGGCGGAGGCTCTTCCCGCAAAATTTCCAGCAGCTTTTCCCAGGCATGCACGCAATGAATCATCACCGGCCGGTTCAAACGGCGCGCCAAAGCTAATTGCGCGCGAAACACTTCCACTTGCGCCGCTTCGTCACGGTCATCAATGTGGAAGTCCAGTCCTACTTCCCCAATGCCGCTGGGTATGAGCGTCAGAAATTTTTCCAATTCTTCAAGCCAGCGTGGCGACCGATTCCTCACCTGCCACGGATGCAAACCGAAGCACGGAATCACCTGGGGGTGTTTTTGTGCAATTGCCAGCACCTGCGGCCAGTCGCTCTCACGGATGCCATTGCAAACAAAGCTGCCAACTCCCTGCCGGGCGGCGCGTTCCAGCACCTCTTCCAGTCGCAGCGAAAACACCGCTTCCTGCAAATGCAAATGGCAATCAATCAACGCCCCTTTTTCGATCGTCTTAAATTCCATGCCGATTTTAATGACAACTTACAGCATCCCACGTTGAAAGTAAATACCGGACTGGATAATTACCGCCGCCTCCAAGCCGCTTTTGCATGCTGGAATTCCGTCATAAGCCGGACTATCTTCAAATCTGACATGAGTCAACAGGGCAAACTCGACAGGTTTCTGGCGCTGCTTTCGGAAAGCCTCGCCGACGGTTCTTTTGTGCGTCTGGCACTGTCCCGCCCAACTCCAGCAGCAGGCGATATGACAGGCATTGCCGTGCGGCTGATCAATTTGAAAAAAGGGCCTCACCTTTCCTTCACGATTTCCCATCCAAAACTGGATGAGACAAAAAACCTCGAAATTACAGAAGGCATTGCATGGTTGCGTAAATTGATTGAAACATCCTTCCGGAGCGCATGGCTTGCGACGACTGGAAAGTGCTGGCAGCTTTTTGTTGCTGAAAATGCAGAGGCGACGCTTATTCCGCATCGTTCCACAACAACAACCGCCCCGCCACGGCAGCATGACATCACACCTCAAGGCATATTGGATGATTCAGCGCGCGACTGGCTTGAAGGGCTGGGAATAGCCGGACATTCTGGCAAGTTACGAGCTGACATGATGGACAAATACCGCCAGATAAATTGTTATTTGAACATATTCAGCCACCTTGCCGCCGACTGCGGCTGGAAACCGCAGCAAACCACCACCAACCCGCTCCGGCTGGCAGACATGGGCTGCGGGAAAGGCTATCTGACATTCGCTCTATGGCATTTATTGCGCCGAATCTGGAATATTCAGGCGCAAATTCTCGGAATCGAAATAAGGCCGGAACTGGTTGAGCGCGCCAACGCTGTTGCGCGCCAAATTCACGCCGACGGCCTTGAGTTCAAAACCGGCGACATCGCCACGGCCGCTTTGCCAGCGTTGGACGGCCTGATAGCATTGCACGCATGCAACACCGCAACCGATGCCGCCATTCTCCGCGGGCTTCAATTGCGCGCCCGGTTGATTGTTGTGGCGCCCTGCTGCCATAAGGAAATCCGGCCGCAGTTGAAACACCCGGAGCCGCTAGCTCCAGTTTTGCGCCACGGGATAATGGCCGAGCGCATGGCCGAATGGGTTACAGACGGTTTGAGGGCGCTGGCCCTTGAGGCCGCAGGCTATGAAACAAAATTGTTTGAATTTGTGGCTTCGGAACATACACCAAAAAACTTGATGCTCGCCGCATTGTGGAAAGGGAGCGAAAAAGCCTCAGCCATCGCTGCGCGACAGCGGCAGCAGCTTAAAGAATTTTTCGGCATCCAGCGGCAGGCGTTGGATGACGCCCCAAAACTCCGCCTGGAACAGACTGCTCCGATCCATCCAAAAACATTGTGAAAATCAGCCAAGGCTGTATCCTTGTGGCCGCAAAAGACAATAGAAGACAATAGAATAGTCCAATGAAATTGAGCATTTTGACAATTCGGGCCGCCTGCCTTTTGGGAGTTGCATCTTTGTGCACATCCCAGACCGCCGCAGGTCAAGTTGAACTCAAACGCGATGATGCCGCAGGACGCCTTCAATTCCTTGTGGCAGGCCAGGAACGGCTCGGCTTTGAATTCGGGCCGGAGACTGATTTGCCTCATTTTTACCCGATGCGCAGTCCATCAGGGAAATTATTGACCATACAGAAGACCGAGCCTTATCCGCATCATCGCTCGGTCTGGTTTGCCGACACGGTGCGGCTTGCCGGCCATCGGACGGCTTCCTTTTACAATGCACTTTACTCGCAAATATCGAAAACCAATCCGGCTGCCGGCTTCAGCAACGCCATAAAAGTGGCCGAAATCAAGGTTCTGCCTGACAGCCGCCCCGATGAAATTTCCCTGGAAATGAAATTGGTATGGTTGATGGATAAAACGGAGCCTGTTTTGGACGAGCGCCGGCTGGTACGTTTCCGCGACCTTGGTCAGGGCGAATATCTGCTGGACTTGCAATTCACAGTTACCGCTTCCTACGGAGACGTTCAATTTTTAAGCGACGCCGCCCACTACGCATGGCCGTATGTCCGAATGCATCCGCAATTCTCAGTTGAACATGGCGGCATGCTTGTCAATTCCGAGGGCGGCCAAAAACAGGCTGGAACGCACAACAAACCCGCCAAATGGATTGACTACTACAACACCATTGATGGTGTCACAGAAGGGCTGGCATTTTTCAGCCACTTGGAAAACGAGCATCCGCATACATGGCTCACACGCGACTACGGCACGTGTGGACCACGCCGGGCTGACCCAAGGAATGGCAAGCCGTTCGCCCTGAAAAAAGGGGAATCCTTGAAGACACGCGTCGGCCTGCTGACGCATCGTGGCAACACCACGGAAGCCAAAATTTCAGAGCGTTACCAGGATTACATAAACAACAAACTTTAAACACCGTCTATGAGACACATTTGTCAAATGAAACGCCTTTACCCTGCGTTTTTTGTCGCCTTGTTCATTATTCTGGCGTGCGCCGCCGCAAAAGCAGCGCCAGCCACCACGAAGCCCAACATCCTGATGTTCGCCATTGACGATCTGAATGACTGGGTTGGGTGCATGGGTGGACATCCACAGGTAAAAACTCCAAACATTGACCGGCTGGCTGCACGCGGCACGGTATTCCTGAACGCACACTGCCAAGCGCCGCTATGCAATCCTTCGCGCACCAGCCTCATGCTGGGATTGCGTCCCACCACAACCGGCATTTACGCATTGGAACCGTGGATGCGCGATGTCCCGGCGCTCAAGCCAATGCGCACCCTGCCACAGTATTTTGAGGACAATGGTTATCGAACGTTTGCTGTTGGCAAGGTTCACCACTACAACAAACCGGGCGAATTCACCACGACCGGCAAGGCCGGCGGCGCCGGCCCGCTGCCGCCAAAAAAATTTGTCAAAACCCCAAGCGACCACCGACTTGTGGACTGGGGAGAGTATCCTGATGACGATACCCAGCAGGGAGACTGGAAAGTGGCGGATTGGGCCATCCAACAATTAAAAAGCATGGATCGAAGCAAGCCGTTTTTTATATGCGTGGGTTTCTCCCGCCCGCACGTGCCGTGTTATGCATCAAAGAAATGGTTCAAGCTCTACCCGCCGGAAAATTTGATCCTGCCCAAAATCAGGCAGGATGAACGGGATGATTTGCCTGAGTTTTCATGGTACTTGCACTGGAAACTGCCTGAACCGCGGTTGGAATGGCTGCAAGAAAACAACCAGTTGGTGCCGTTGGTCCGCGCTTATCTGGCCTCAGTCAGTTTCATGGACAGCCAGGTTGGCCGGGTGCTTGACGCGCTTAAAGAGCAAGGTCTGGATCAAAACACCATCGTTGTGTTTTGGGGCGACAATGGTTTTCACCTGGGAGAAAAGGGCATCAGCGGCAAAAACAGCTTATGGGAACGTTCTACCAGAGTGCCGCTTATTTTTGCAGGGCCGGGAGTTGCCGATAATGGCCGTTGCACACGCCCCGCAGAGTTGCTGGATGTTTACCCAACTCTGGTTGAAATGTGCAATCTGCCTAAAAAGAGCGATTTGGAAGGCCACAGCCTTGTTCCGCAACTCAAGGATGCCAGGGCGCCGCGCGACTGGCCCGCAATTACAAGTCACGGCCCGGATAATCATACCGTGCGCACCGAGCAGTGGCGGTATATCCGCTATGCCGATGGCTCCGAAGAGTTGTACGACATGATGGCCGATCCTGAAGAGTGGAAAAATCTGGCTGCAAAGCCGGATTTTGCCTCCATCAAGGCGAGACTTGCAGAGTATCTCCCCAAAAATCCAGCAAGGCCTGTTCCCGGCAGCGTATCGCGTCTGATCGAAATGCGTAACGGCAAGCCATACTGGGAAGGAAAGGAAATCACCGATGACGATGAACCATCGGAATAACGCAAAAACCTCAACAGTCCAGGGAGCATGACTCTGGTTGGCCTACAATTTGACATTGTCTGGGAAAACAAGCCGGCAAACTACGATAAAGTCCGGTTGTTGCTCAAATCGGCGCCGCCGCCCCCCGGCGCGTTGGTGGTTTTGCCGGAAATGTTTGCGACTGGCTTCAGCATGGAAGCGGTTAAAATCGCTGAACCACAAGGCGGGCCAACCGCGCAATTTTTGGCAGCAACAGCCCGGGAATTGGAAATTTGGATCGTGGCGGGTGTTGTGCGTCTGGGTGCAAGCGGTCGCGGTCGCAATGAAGCCGTTGTTTTTGCCCCGGATGGCCTCGAAAAAGCGCGCTACTGCAAAATGCACACATTCAACCCGGTCGGCGAAGGCGAACACTATGAATGTGGTGACAAGCCGGTGACATTTGCCTGCGGTCAGTGGACGGTTGCGCCGGTGGTCTGTTACGATTTGCGCTTTCCGGAGGTGTTCAGGGCCGGCGCCAGACATGGGGCAGAGTTATTTGTTGTTATTGCCAACTGGCCAACAAGCCGGCTTTCACACTGGCTGACGCTTTTGCAAGCCCGGGCAATCGAAAACCAAGCTTATGTCATCGGCGTCAACCGATGTGGCTCAACTCCAAAACTGGATTACCCTGGCCGTTCCTTAATCATTGGTCCACGCGGCGAAGTGCTGGCAGATGCCGGTAACGCCGAGTGCGCCATCCGGGCCGATGCTGATCGCGAATCTCTAATCAATTACAGGCGCGAATTTAACGTGCTGGCCGACATGCGCCCGGAAGCAACGCCACAAACATGGTGAAACTTACATCCCGCTTCTTTGAGATTCGGACCGTGGCTGAAATCCAAGCCAGCCAGCCCGGTAGAATGGCATGGTACTCATGTTTGATTGCATTGATTTTTTCAAGCCTGTTTCTGATTTCGCAAAACAGCACAGGCGCCGAACATTCCAAAAAAGAGCAGAATCGGGCCGCCGCCGATGCATTTTTCACCAATTTCAATTTAACCCGTATCTCCCTCGAAATTTCGGAGGAAGCGCTGGAATCGCTCCGCAAGACGCCCCGTGAATATGTCCGGATTACCCTGCGAGAAGGCGACCTGGTTCTTAGCAACGTCGCGGCGCATCTCAAAGGCGGAGTCGGCAGCTTTCGCAAAGTGGATGACCGGCCGGGATTCACGCTCGATTTCAACCGGTTTGCACCTGAAGGCCGGTTCCATGGATTGAAAAAACTACACCTCAACAACGGGGTCCAGGACCCAAGCCGCCTGAGCGAATGGTTCGGAAGCCAGTTGTTACGCGAAGCCGGCGTGCCGGCGGCGCGTGCCGCTCATGCCTTGGTGGAATTGAACGGACGAAAATTGGGTCTGTACGTCGCTGTCGAAGGTTTGGATGGCAGTTTTCTGGCACGCTATTTCAAAAACAACAATGGCAACCTGTATGGACAGACCAAGGCATGCGATGTCACCGACCAAATTGAGCGAATGGACGGCGATGAGCCGCTGGACTACAGCGACCTCAAGGCGCTGGCGGCGGCTGTCCAGGAGCCAGACGCTTCAAAACGATTGACGGAAATCGAAAAAACACTCGATGTGGAGCGCTTTCTCTCTTTCATGGCCATGGAAGTGCTCCTGACTCATACTGACGGCTATACTTTCAACCGCCACAACTACCGCATCTACCACGATCCCGATACCGGCCGCATGACATTTCTCCCGCATGACATGGACCAATTGATGAAACGACCGGCGCTTGGCTTTCTGGCGCCGGCACGCGGCCTTGTTGCGCAGGCAGTGCAGAATACACCTGAATTGAAACAGCGGTATCTAAGCCGGATTTCTTATCTGGCGACCAACCTGTTCATTGTGCCGCGCCTCGCCGCGCGGCTCGACCAGGCCGCTGCTGCCCTGGGGCCGGCAGTGGCGGAATACGACGCCCCCACAGCCGCCGCCTTTTCAAATGGAGTAGCCGAGTTAAAGGCCCGCCTGTTCAATCGCGGAGCGTTAATTCAAAGGCAACTGGACATCATCAGCGGTAGAATAACACCCCTGGCTTTCTACAGGGACAACGCCAAACTTAAGGATTGGCGGCCTGATGCGGCCCCCGCTGGTGTTAAATTGGAGCGGGTAAAAATCGAAGGCGGTCAAACAGCGCTTGCAATAATCCTTCCAACAAGCACGAACGCCATGATGAATGCCGCAGCATGGCGGGCCACGGTACTGCTGGCGCCCGGAAGATACCGTTTCGAAGGGCTGGCCCGTTGCGAAGGCGTTGTCTCCGTCAGCAAAAGGCGCGTGCCGGGCGCAGGCCTGGCTGTTCCTGCCTTTCGACTGGCTGACTCCCGCCGGCTCACCGGCGATTCCCCGTGGCAAAAGCTGTCAGTTGAATTTGAGTTAACCACACAAGACGATGTTGAACTGGCCTGCGAGCTTAGGTCTGAATCTGGACAGGCATGGTTTGTGGAAGAGAGCCTGCAACTTACCCGCCTGCCGCCAGCCATTGCCGGCATCAGTCCCACCACGCTTGAAAAGGCCGTCGCCGGCATCAAGGCTGCCTCGGAAAAGGCCGCACAGGATGCAACCCGCCCTATTTTCCACTTCCGCCCGCAAGCCTGCAGCATGGGGGAAATCTGCGGTGTTGTTCATTATCAAGGAATCTACCATTTGTTTTTTGCTTATAATCCATGGCCGGACGGAGCGGACTCAGGGGCCGGCTGGGGACACGCCAGAAGCCGGGATTTGGCGCGCTGGGAAAATCTCCAACCTGCACTGCTTCCAGACACTGCCAATGGCAGCACGTTCGACGGGCCGGGGAGCGTCGTTTTGGATGAGTTCGGCAAGCCGCTCCTTTTTTATGCGCATACCCCAGCCGGCTTTCCGAAAAACAAACGGCAGCCATGGATGGCTTTTTCGGACGATTTGACGCTCCTGCGCTGGCGCAGGGTTGAGCTTGGACTCGCGCCCGGACAAAACGGCGTGCCGCGTGGCGTGCCTGCCGATTGGGGCGGGATGAATATTTTCAAGGCCGGCGACAAGTTCTTTGCCACACTTTCCAAAACAAAGGGCCTTGTCGCTCAAGCTGAAAATTCAAGTCTCACCCAGTGGAAAATTGCAGGACAACTCCCCAAATTTGCCGGAGATTCGGGCAGATTATACCCGGTTGCAGACAGGTTTGTTCTGATTTCTCCCGGCTTTCCAGTGGCCTATTTAGTCGGCGACTTCAACCCCAAAAAGGCGGAGTTCAGTTTTGCCGCAAAAAGCTGGGAATACTTGGAACCAGCGCCGCGTTCAAAAGGCGCCGTTGAGACAAACGGGCTTGCCGGCGCAACCATTTTCACCGATGCCAAAAACCGCACCATTCTTGTCGGCCACGTCCAGGGCTTCAAACCCTCCGGGCCGTGGAACGGCGTAATGTCGCTGCCGCGCATTTTGAAATTGGAAAATGGGCGGCTTTTGCAGGAACCATTGCCCGAAATCGCCCAATGGCGCTCCCGCAGGCTTTATATGAAACCCGGCCGGCTGGAAAGCCGGACAAGCCTTATGCCGGGCTATCTGAGCGACGCACTGGAAGCCATCATTGAAATCAAGCCCGGCACAGCAAGCTCATTCGGCCTGCGCCTGCGCAGCCCTGCAACAAATGCCCAGGCAATCGTCATACGCCAGACTGCCAATCAATTGAATGTCGCCGGCGTTGAAATCCCCCACCAGTTGCCAGCCGGCGCGGATTTCAAACTGCACCTGTTTTTCGACAAATCGTTGCTGGAGATTTTTGCAGACGACGGGCGGCTGGTCTTGACACGCGTTGTCTCCAGCCCTGCGCAGGCGCTGCAAATTGAAGTTTTTGCCGAAGGCGGCGACATTACAATCCAACGCGTGGAAAGTTGGACTATTCGACCGCTTATACTGTAAAAACCGGCTGCTCTAGCCCTGGGCCTTCGGCGCGGCAAAAATGCCTTGTTTCCGGGCCATGTCTGCAAAAAGCCCGTTGCGCTCCATCAACTGTTGGAATGTGCCGCGCTCGGCGATGCTCCCATTTTCCTTGTCCAGCACGATAATTTCATCCATGCCCGCCAACGTGCTCAACCGGTGCGCGATGCAAATCACCGTGCGGTTTTGTTCCAACCTGTCCAACGCCGCCTGAACCTCCGCTTCCGCCTGCGAGTCCAGATTCGCAGTCGCCTCGTCCATGATCAAAATGGGGGCGTTGCGCACAAACGCCCGTGCAATGCAAAGCCGGGCGCGCTGGCCCGCCGACAGCAACACGCCGCGCTCGCCCACGGGCGTGTCATAGCCTTGCGGAAGGCATATTATAAAATCATGAGCAAAAGCCATCCGCGCCGCCTCCTCAATTTCAGCCCGTGTTGCCCCAGGCCTGCCCATCGCAATGTTTTCAGCAACAGTATTGTCAAATACCACAATTTCCTGGCTCACAAATGCCATCAATTTGTGCAAGTCACGGGTCGAATACTCCCGCAAATCAATGCCGTCCAGGGTTATGGCGCCTTCAGTCGGGTCATAAAACCGCATCACCAGATTTGCCAGCGTGCTTTTTCCGGAACCGCTCTCGCCTGCAACGCCCAGCCGGCAGCCGCGCGGGATGACAAGATTTATGTTGCTCAAGACACGGCGGCTGTCATAGGAAAAGCTGACATTGTTAAATTCAATCTTATCACGAAAGCCGGAAAGCGGTTTGGGTTGTTTCGGTTCTTTGACGGTTGGTTTTTCCCCAAAAACATTCAACAACCGCTCCACACCAACACTGGCCTGTGCAAATGTAACCGGCAGGTTGGCCAGTTTCTTGATCGGCGTGAACATCAGCACCACGCCGGTGAAGAAGCTCACCAAATCCGGCATGCTGACCTGCTTGTAAAACACAAACACCACCAGCGCCCCAACGCCAAGCATCGCAATTACTTCTATAAGCGGGTTGACGAGTTCGCGCGCCTGGACGTTTTTCATGGTATGCCGCACGCTGTCACGATTAAACAGCCTGTAGCGAGCTAGTTCAGCCTCCTCCAAATTGAATGCCTTGATTACCCGGATTGCAGCCAGCGCTTGAACAAGCAGGCTGGTCTGATTGACAGACGCCTGGGTTATTTTCATGGACGCACGCCGGATTTTGCGTCCCAATATTATTAAAGGCACAACACAAAGAGGCAAAAACAACACAGCCATCATGGTGAGCGTCGGCGATACCACCCACAACGCGGCAAACACCACCACCACCGTAAACGGTTCCTTTATCAAATCGTTTATGCCCAGTGTCAGGCAGCGGTGTAATGCAATCGTGTCAGTGTTTATCCGCGTCAACAAATCACCCATTCGCGAACGGTTGAAGTAATCCAGTGAAAGCGTGCTAAGTTTTGAAAAGACGGCAACACGCAAATCGGCTATCAACCGCTCCCCCACCCACTGAGTGCAATAAGTGGCCAGGTACCCGATGTACCGGCTGACTGCGACCAACAAAGGCAACAGCAGCAAACCGCCCAAAATTTGCTGCCAGCTTGTGGGCCGGCCTCTTAACGGGAGCCATGGATCGAGCTTTTCCAAAACCCGAGCCTGCACAGCCTTCAATTTGGCTTGCGTGGGAGACTGCTGCAGACTGGCTTTCTCCTCTTTCGGTTTGGGGTCCAGCCGCTCAAAAATCGTCTTGGCGACCCATACAAAACTTGCGTTGGTCAAACCAAAAAGCCAGGCCAGCAGCATTGCCATCACCATGCGGCTCCAATACGGCCGCATGAATGGCCACCCAAACTTTAATACTTTCCAGATATGCGTCATGCCGCTTCCCTGTGCCTGTCAGTTTATCCACTTTTCGATGCCGCGGAAACAATTTTATCAGTGCGCATTTTTACCTCGGGTTTGATGCTGCTGTTACGGTCCACCATTCAAGTTCAAATCATGTCACCCCTTTATGCGACTTTCAATTGACCGGCGCAGGCCATAAAGTCTATTACAAGACTGTCATGAAAAGAAACATGCTAATCTTCAGGCCGTTTTGCGAGGCGTTGGCCATCGCATTGTTTTTGGTATCGGCGGCTGATTATCTTCAAGCCGACTCGCTCCAACTGGACAATGCAAAAATCAAAGTCAAACCCAGGACGCCCTTCAAGGCTTACGCGTTTGATTTGCGCGATGTGCGCCTGTTGTCCGGGCCTTTCAAGCACGCAATGGAACTTGACCGGGAATACCTGCTAAGCATCGAACCAGACCGGTTGCTCCACACTTTCCGGCTGAATGCCGGCCTTCCTTCAAGCGCACAGCCGTATGGCGGCTGGGAGGAACCCAACTGCGAGTTGCGCGGACATTTCACCGGCCATTATCTGTCTGCGTGCGCCTTGATGTATGCCAGCACCGGCGACGAGCGGCTCAAGCAAAAGGCAGCCGCAGTGGTTGCTGGACTTGCTGAATGCCAAAATGCGCTCAAAAACGGCTATCTAAGCGCATATCCAGAGAGCTTCATTGACAGGGTTGAAAATCAGCAGCGAGTCTGGGCGCCGTACTACACACTGCACAAAATTTTCGCCGGCCTTCAGGATGTATATGTTTACTGTGACAACCAGCAGGCGCTCGCAGTTGTCCAAAAATTCGCCGACTGGGCCTTGCAGCGCAACAGCCGCCTCAGCGATGAGCAGATGCAGAAAATGCTCGGCAATGAACATGGCGGCATGAACGAAACTTTGGCAAATCTTTTTGCCCTTACCGGCAATCCCGATTACCTCAAACTCTCCCTTCGCTTCAACCACAGGGCCGTCCTTGACCCGCTTTCACGTGGCGAGGACCGCCTGACCGGCCTGCATGCGAACACGCAAATACCCAAATTCATCGGCGTTGCGCGCCAGTATGAACTTACCGCCGATGAGTCGCTCCGAAAAACCGCCATTTTCTCATGGGAAACGGTTGCGCTGGAACGCTCCTACGTCATCGGCGGCCATAGCGACGGCGAAATGTTCAGTCCCAAGGAACGCCTTTCACAGGCGCTTGGCCCGGCGACAACCGAAACATGCAACACTTACAACATGCTCAAGCTGACCCGGCATCTTCTGGCCTGGGACATGCAGCCGCGCTACTCAGATTTCTATGAGCGGGCGCTCATCAATCATATCCTCGCCTCGCAAAATCCCGCCGACGGCATGATGTGCTATTACGTCCCGTTGCGCGGCGGCATGACTCGCGGCGGTGCCCCAAATGGCTACTGCTCCCCGTTCAATTCTTTCTGGTGCTGCACCGGCACCGGCATTGAAAACCATGCCAAATACGGCGAGAGCATCTACTTCCACGACGGGGCCGACAACCTCTACCTGAATCTGTTTATCGCCTCTGAACTTAACTGGCGCAGCAAACAAGTAAAAGTCCGACAGGAAACCCTTTTCCCGGATGAATCATCCACAAGACTGCGATTTTACTGTGAAAAACCCGTCACCTTCAAACTGCATGTACGGCGTCCGTTTTGGGCCACCACAGGCTTTGCCATCTCGATTAACGGCAAGCCCGTCAATGTTGATCAGCCACCGGCAAGTTACATTGAAATCTCCAGACGCTGGCAAACCGGAGATTTGCTGGAAATTTCCATGCCATTCACCCTTCGCACCGAGGCCTTCCGGGATAATCCGCGCCGGTTTGCATTTCTTTTCGGCCCGCTGGTTCTTTGCCCGCAGGTCAATCCCAGCCAGCCGTTGCCGATGATTGTCGCCGCCGAAAACGAGGTCCTTTCCTCGCTTCAGCCCGCCCCTGCCGCCTTTGCCAAGTTTGCCGGCTCCCCGGAACGCTTCCGCATCCTCGGACAGCCTCATGGCATTTCCGTTACTTTGGAACCCTTTCACAAAGTCCACGGCCAACGTCCCTACCAGGTATATTGGGACAGGGTTTCGCCCGAAGAATGGCCGGCGCGCGAAGCGGAGTACAAGGAGGAACTGCGCCGCTCAAAAGAACTCGAACAACGCACCGTGGACAATGTCATCCCGGGGAATCCCGCAAGCGAGAGGGAGCACAAATGGAAGGGCGAAAACAGCAGCACCGGCCAGTTCAATGGACGCCATTATCGGCATGCAACTGAAGGCGGCTGGTTTGAATGGCAGTTGAAAATCCTGAAAGACCAGCCTCAAGAACTCATGGTCACCTATTGGGGCAGTGACGGCGGCGCCCGTACTTTTGATGTGCTAGTGGACGGACAGAAAATCGCCACTGAAAAATTGCAAAACAACCGTCCAAACAAATTCTACGACCAAACTTATCCACTGCCACCGGAATTGCTTGCCAATAAACAGAATATAACCGTCCGTTTTCAGGCACATCCAGGAAACTTCGCCGGCGGCGTGTTTGGCTGCCGGATCATGAAAAAGTAAAAATTCAACGCCTCAATATTCCCAAGGGCCTGGCCAATTTGGGGAAACTGTGTGGTTTGCGCCCTGCGATTCTGCGGCTTGCTGCTGTCGTCTCTGCGCGACAACCCAAGCAGCCCGCGGCATTTTGGCAAAATGTTGGTCTAAAAAAATTTCCTGTCATTCAACACGGTTCTTTATCAAACTACCGCCCATGAATACCTTGAAAATCGGCTTGTTTGGAATCGGGTTGGATGCCTACTGGCCACAATTTGCCGGTCTGAAGCAACGGCTCGAAGGTTATGTGCAAACAGTGGCAAAAAAACTTGCGCGCCCTGATGTTGAAATCGTCAACCTCGGCCTTGTGGATACGCCTGAAAAAGCAATGCAGGCGGGGCACCATTTCAGGCAGGCAGACGTGGACCTCATTTTCCTGTACGTAACCACCTACGCCCTTTCATCCACCGTTCTGCCAGTGGTGCGGCGGGCCAAAGTGCCGGTCATAATCCTTAACCTCCAGCCCGGAGCGGCCATCAATTACCAAACTTTCAACAAGATGGGTGATCGCACGCGCATGACCGGCGAGTGGCTCGCATTTTGCTCGGCGTGTCCGGTGCCCGAAATTGCAAATGTCTTCAACCGCGCGCGCATCCCGTTCCATCAAATAACCGGCGTGCTTGAAAACGATGAAGCCGTCTGGCAACAAGCCGGAGAATGGGTTGAAGCCGCGCGCGTCGCCCACGTCATGGAGCACAACCGCATGGGCGTCATGGGCCATTATTATTGCGGCATGCTGGACATATACTCCGACTTGACGCAACAATGCGCATGGTTTGGCGGGCATGTCGAGTTGCTCGAAGTGGATGAATTGGCGGCACTGCGCCGCGAAGTAACACGCACTCAAATCCGCCAGCGCGTCAAGGAGTTCCTCCGCGTGTTTGACGTCCAGCCCGATTGTCCCGCCGCCGAGTTGGAGCGCGCTGCACGAACTTCTGTGGCGCTGGATCGGCTGGTTGAAAACCATAAATTAGGCTCCCTTGCCTACTATTACATGGGAACTGGAAATCCGGAAAATGAAGATGCCATCTCGTCAATCATTCTCGGAACATCCATGCTGACAGCCCGCGGAGTTCCAGTGGCCGGCGAATTGGAAATCAAAAACGTCCAGGCAATGAAAATCATGGACACATTCGGCGCCGGCGGCTCGTTCACGGAATATTACGCCATGGATTTCAACGATGACATAGTTTTGATGGGCCACGACGGCCCGGGCCACATCGCAATCGCCGAGGGCAAAACAAAAGTGCGCCCCCTGAAAGTTTACCACGGCAAAGTCGGCCGCGGATTGTCAGTTGAAATGTCCGTCAAACACGGGCCGGTCACACTATTGAGCGTTGTTCAAACCGTGGATGGCAGGCTGAAACTTCTGACAGCAGAAGCCGAATCCGTGCCCGGACCAATCCTTGAAATTGGCAATACCAACAGCCGGTACCGCTTCCCAATCGGCGCCCGCCAGTTTGTTGAAACATGGAATTCACACGGCCCAGCACATCATTGTGCGGTCGGCGTGGGGCATTTGGCGGGCAAGATTGAAAAACTCGGCTCGCTGCTGGGCATGGAAACCGTGCGAGTCTGCTGATTTTTTGCCGCCCTCAATCAAATTTCCGCTTGATTGGCGGCCTGAAAACCGTATTTTGAATGCGGCGCTACTGTCCGGTGGTGTAATGGTAGCACAAGAGTCTTTGGAGCTCTTTGTCTTGGTTCGAATCCAAGCCGGACAGCCATTCTTTTCCAAATCTCTTACTGCCCCAATGCCCGCTGGTACCATGCGCGGGACTGGTTGCAAACGCGGCAAACCGACAGCATGACCGGCACTTCAACCAGCACGCCCACAACACAGGCAAGGGCTGCGCCGGAGCCCGGCCCAAACAATGTTATGGCCACGGCAACCGCCAGCTCAAAAAAGTTGCTCGCACCGATAAGCGCGCCGGGCGATGCAACATTATGCGGCACCTTGAAAAGCCGCATCAGCATGTACGTCAGGCTGGAGTTGAAATAGACCTGAATGATTATCGGTATTGCCAGCAGAATCACTGCAAACCATTTGCTCGTAAGATTATCGGCTTGAAACGCAAAAATCATAACGAGTGTGGCAAGCAGCGCAATGACTGTGACCGGATGAAACTTTGGAAGGAACTGTGTGTTGAACCATTCCAAGCCGTGGGATTTGAGCAGCAGCGCTCGCGTCAGCCAGCCGGCGGCCAGCGGTATCACAATAAACACAACAACGGATGTGATCAGCACCTTCGATGGCACAACCACATTTGCCACGCCGCACAAAAACATCACGATTGGCGCAAATGCAAACAGCATTATCAGATCATTCACCGCCACCTGCACCAGCGTGTAAGCCGGATCGCCGTCGGTCAGGTAGCTCCAGACAAATACCATCGCTGTGCAAGGCGCCGCAGCCAGAATTATCAGGCCGGCGGTGTAATTGCGGGCTGTCTCAGGATCAATCCACGCCGCAAATACGTGTTGCAAAAACACCCACGCGAAAAACGCCATGCTGAACGGCTTTACCAGCCAGTTGACAAACAGGGTGACAAGCAGCCCCTTTGGCCGTTTGGTGATCCCCACAAGCGACCCAAAGTCTATTTTCAACATCATCGGGTAAATCATCAGCCATATCAGCACTGCAATTGGAATGTTGACCTGCGAGCCTTTGCCAAATTCCAATTTACTCAGGGAACTCACCACCCCAGGCATGGTTTTCCCAAGCGCAACCCCTATTACCATGCAGATTATCACCCACAGCGACAGGTAGCGCTCAAAGAAATTAAGCCGCTTTGGCGGCGCGGGTGCCTGCCCGCTTTTTGCCGCCCTGTCGTCTCGTGGCAGAATTTTTTCCCCATTGCATGCCTCAGTCTTTGCAGTATTCATATCCAATGCAATCACCTTTCAATTCTAAAAATGGCGATAAGATTACGCCCTGGCGTCCCACCGCGCCTGATCTCGGCGGCCCGCCGCATAAGCTTCAAAAACCCGTCTCATTTCATCTCGAACCCTGCGAAAAACCGCCAGTTTTTCATCATCCGTTCCCGTGGCCTTGGCCGGGTCGTCAAAGCCCCAATGGTAGCGGTTTACCTGCCCTGGGAACGAGGGACAGGCTTGGTCGGCGTTTCCACATACGGTGATTACCGTCTCAATCGGGCGGTTGAGAAATTCACTCAAATGTTTTGAGCGATGGTTTGAAATATCTATGCCGATTTCACTCATCACACGTATTGCAAGCGGGTGAACGTAACCGGCCGGACTCGAGCCGGCACTCTCCACCTCAAACAGCCCGCCGGCAGCCTTGCGCAATATCCCTTCGGCAATATGGCTGCGGCATGAATTGCCGGTGCAAAGCACCAGCACAGTCGGTTTATTTTCAGAAGTTGTTTTTACCATAAAACCATTGCTTCATTCCCGGCGCATCCGTCGCTCCATGTCTAACGCGCACCTGGTTATTTATTTCGTTCCGTTTGATTCGGTGATTTGTGCCGTCGCCTGCAAAGCTCCCGTGGCGACACCCGGACTATCTGCCTGAGTCGGGCTGCATCCGCGCGCGCATCGGGCGAATCCCCAAGGCTGTCTTTCAACCATTTGAGGGCCTGCCGCACACACGGCTGCGGCCGTTCCGGCAGCCGGTAATACACCCAGCGCTCGTTTTTTCGCGATTCCACAAGGCCGGCCTGGTACAGAACCGACAAATGCTTTGACACCGTCGAGTCCGCCAATCCCAGCAAGGCTGTCAATTGGCAGACGCAGCGCTCGCCACCTTGCAATGCAAGCAGCAAACGCACTCGCTGCCGGTCCGCCAGCGCCTGTGCAATCGCAGTAAACTCACGCATGCCATCAAATAAATCGTTATTTGACGAATTATCAAATTATTTTCCACATCGGCATATCCAGCATCTGGACGTGACGGTTGAAACACGAAAAACTGAGTTAAAAAAATCCATTCTGTTATCAATCGAAGCGTGGCGGGTTCCACCCTGGCTATTTTCGCATAAATCGTAGCTGCCGCCGTAAGGCGGCAGATTTCTCCGCCATCTCACGATGGCGGCTACAGGATATTTTTTGTACGGTGTAGAAGCCGTTCCTCTATCCACGTAGCTGCCGCCGTAAGGCGGCAGAGATTTGTCCGCCGGCTTACGCCGGCGGCTACAGGTGTTTTTGTGTGGGGCGTTCTTGGGGCGGCGGGGGCGTGAACCAAGATGAAAACCACTTCAACTTAGTTTTTCGGGTTGAAACAACTCAAAATGCAGCAGCGCACCCTGTTTGCAATATAACTTCTATGCCTGCCAAAAGGTGAAAAGGTTTTAGTTTTGCAAGGTTTCCAAAATATGCTCAACCAGCCGGGCCGAATAGGATGAGGCGCGGCCTGGCGCACTCGGAGCCGGCTTACCGGACTGCTTGATTATGTCCAGTCCGGACTTGGCCAACGGGCCGAGCGACTCCAGGGCATTTAGCGCCTGAATGGATACATAAGGGCCATTTTTATTCTGCGGCGCCAATGCCAGAAGGACTTCCAACGCTTTCTGCTGTTCTGCAGGCTCGCCAAACCGGCCAAGCGCCTCGGCTGCAACAATCCGAACTGCCGGCGCCTTGTCTTCCAGCGCTTTTGCCAGCAAATCGCGGCATTGGCGAACTGTCTGCTGCCCGCGCATCAGCAGTCCCAACGCGGACCAATATCTGACTGCGCTGTCGCTGTCGGCCAATCCGCTTTTCAATGATGGAATCGCGCCGGAATCAAGTGAGGATGCAGCGTCGGCGGCGTCGAGCACCCGGGCCAGAGGATAACGCTTGTCATCACGCGCCATTTCGTATGGCGTCGAACCCGTCGCGCGGCTGTGAATTTCGTCTTCAGGCAGGAAACCGGCATCGCGTGATTTGAGCAGCCAGTCGCGCAGGACGCGGCGCATGCGGTTCAAAACGTCCTGATGCGCCGGCGAGCCGGCAAGATTGTTTACTTCATCCGGGTCCTGCTGCAGATCGTAAAGTTCCTCGGGTGGTTTTGGCTGCCAGAATCGCGCCTGTACGGCATTGAGCTTCCCTTCTTCAAACAACTGTTTCCAAACACGTGTAGTGGGGGTCTGAAACATGTATGCAATATGTTGCCCATATATTTTGTGAGGCATGTAATTTCGAATGTAAATGTAACGGCTGTCGCGGACTGACCTCACCAAATCCAGCCGCTCATCCATACGGCCGCGAAACCCAAAAATGTACTCATGCGGCGGCGCCATGAACGGCCCCATGAATGGCCTGCCATCCATCCATGACGGCGGTTTGTTCCCCGCAAGGCTCAGAAGCGTTGGGGCAAAATCCATAAACGAAACCAGCCGGCTGCTCTTCCCGCCGGGTGTGTAATCGGGAGGCGCAAGATGCCGGTATTTCTCCGGTATCACCACAATCAACGGCACACGCAGACCGGACTCGTATGGCCAGCGTTTGCTCCGCGGCATACCTGAGCCGTTGTCGCCAAAGAAAAAGATGATGGTTTCATCGGCAAGACCGGCCTTTTCCAAATCTTCGATTTTCAAGCCCACCTGCCTGTCCATTTCTGTTATCTTGTCGTAATACTGCGCCCAGTCACGTCGCACTTCTGGCGTATCGGGATGATAGGCAGGAATGCGCGCAAGCGCCGGGTCATGCACCAGAGTATGCGGACGGCTGCGAATCTGGCTTTCATGGCAAATCTCGTGGTTGAAAACAGCGAAAAACGGGCTGCCGGCAGGCCGATTTTTGTAATGTGCCTTTTTCGAGCATTCATTCCAAATCCCACCATCCGGCTCCTTGAAATTATAATCTGTCTTTGCGTTGTTGCAGCAGTAGTACCCCGCTTCACGCAGCAGTTGCGGGTACATCTTGATGGAGTCCGGCAGGCTAACCATGCTGCGCATGTGCTCGGCGCCGGCTGCCGGCGGCCAGATGCCGCTGATCAACGCCGTGCGCGCAGGCGCGCATACCGGAGCGCTGCTCCAACAGTTCAAATAAATCATACCACGCGCAGCCAGACGATTCAGATTTGGTGTCACGGCGTAGGAATCACCATAACAACCAAGATGCGGATTGATGTCCTCGGCTGTCAGCCAGAGTATGTTCGGCTTTGCCGCCGGAGCGCCTCCAGCATCCGCCACAGACAACACGCAACAGAATGCCGACAACAGTCCAATCCATCTGTTGATTCCATGCATGGTTGTCATTTAACCGGAAAACAGGCTGCCAGTCCACCATTATTGGCAGGTCCATTTACGCCGTGGAAAACCGATGTCAGTTTGCTCTTGTATTTTGGCAGTTTGGCGGTTTTATTGACGCGCCATGAGGGTGAAATTTGAAACTTTGTTCAGAGGCTACATAGTGCTGCTGTTGGTGGTTCTATTATGGGCCATCTGGGCCGAAGCTGCCGCTGTTACAAACGCGCCGCCACCAGAACCAACAAAGCCGGTTAACGTGCTGACGGAGATATTGGACACCAACAAACAGTTTCTCCTGACATTCGGTTTGGACCAGTACGAATCGCTGCGAAAGCCCATCCTGGGCAACCCGGCATGGAAGTACCTCTCCTTTTTAATCTACATCCTGCTTGCATGGCTGGCCTCACGGCTGGTTGACGCCATATTCCAAAAGGTCATTAAACGCTGGGCTGAAAAGACCGAGTCGAAGCTGGACGATCTACTTGTGGATTTGATGCACGGGCCGGTGAAGGTAATCACATTCGTCATACTGTTGCATGTCGGGTTGAATGTTTTTGACTGGCCGGAATGGATGTCCAAATACCTCTCCCGCGGCTTAAAACTGGTTGTCGCATGGTCTGTCACCTACATGGCGGTCAGGACGGTTGACGTTCTGATGAAATACCTGCGCGACCGCGCAAAGGAGGAAGACCGGGCCTTTGACGCACAATTGTTCCCGGTGATTTCCAAAGGCCTGAAAGTTTTCATCATTCTTGTGGCCGTGCTTGTCACCGCCCAAAACCTTGATTTCAACATTACCGGCCTGCTGGCTTCGTTATCAATTGGCGGTCTGGCTATCGGCCTTGCCGCACAGGACACCCTGTCGAATGTCTTCGGCGCGATTGCCATATTTTTGGACAAGCCATTCCGCGTGGGTGATCGCATTCAGTTGGACAACATTGACGGCCATGTTGAAACGATTGGCCTGCGCAGCACGCGCATCCGCAACCTCGACGGTTTTCTCGTAACCGTTCCAAACAAAACAATGGGCAACGCAACCATCACAAATGTCTCACGACGCCCAACAATCCGCACGGTCATGAACATCGGCGTCACTTACGATACCTCAAATGAAAAACTACAGCGCGCAATCGAAATCATTGAAGAGGTGTACAAATCCCATCCCCAAACCCATGACCTCATGGTTGGTTTCGACAAATTCGAGTCTTCATCCCTGAACATCAGGGTCGTCCACTGGTACAAGGGGACAGATTACAAAACATACCTTCGCGATTTGCAGAGCATGAACATGTCACTGAAGGCGCGCTTCGATCAGGAACACATCGAATTCGCCTTCCCGACGCAGACTATCTACGTCAAAAACGAGTAAGCCGATTCAGAATCCGTGCAGTCATGGACTTCTGAAAAGCGCATTTTGAGCTTAACTTTTGGACGATTTCCAGCCACAAAAGGCGCATGACCGCCGCAGGCGCGCTGGTTAAGCTGGAAAAAGTCGGCAAACGTTATTGGATGGCCGATGGCGTTCCGCCATTGGAAGTGCTGCGCGATGTTGACCTTGAAATCGCCCCCGGCGAAACCCTGGCAATCATCGGCCCCTCCGGTTCAGGCAAAAGCACGCTCCTGAATTTGATTGGGTCGCTTGATCGCCCCGATTCCGGCCGTGTGATTTTCGAAGGGCGTGATTTGGCGGATTTCGACAGCAAGGAACTGGCCCGTTTGCGCAATCAGCGGATTGGATTCGTTTTCCAGTCCCATTATCTGCTGCCGCAATGCACAGTGCTTGAAAATGTGCTCACTCCAACCCTGGCATTTCAGGACAAAGCAAACCGCGCCAACGCGGTGCAACGCGCAAAGCAGTTGCTTGAAAAAGTCGGGCTTGGAAACCGGCTCGAACATCGGCCCGGCCAATTATCAGGCGGCGAACGCCAGCGCGTAGCAGTGGTGCGCGCCTTGATCAACCGTCCTCCATTACTGCTTGCCGATGAACCAACAGGCGCATTGGACCATGCCTCCGCAACCGGGCTTGGCCAGCTTCTGGTGGATTTGAACCACGATGAAAACGTTGCGCTTGTTGTTGTAACACATTCCATTGAACTGGCGCAGCGCATGAGCCGGTTGCTGGAATTGCGCGATGGCCGCCTGCAAACCCGTTCATAGTCACGTCCTGTGTTTGATTTTCCACAACTCGTCCGCCGCAGCCTCGGTTTCCATGCAAGGCATCATCTGCCAATCTTGATGGCCGCGCTAATTTGCGGCGCTGTGCTGACCGGCGCGCTGGTTGTCGGTGACTCAGTCCGAGGCAGCCTCCGCCAGACTGCTCTGGAAAGGCTTGGCGGTGTGGTAGCAGCCATGGATACAACAGAGCGGTTTTTGTCACGTGATGTTGCAGCCCGGCTTTCGTCCCTCTCAAACTCCACTGCAAAATCCGTTACAGCCGCCCTCCATGTCAATGGCGCGATCTCACGCCAGGATGGAACAGCCCGCGCCGGCCGTGTGGAAGTGTACGGAGCCGAAAGCCTTCTCGGGGAAGGCGCCCCCCTGCTGCCAGCGGAGCATCTGGCATTAAACGAGGCTTTGGCGACGCAGTTACGGGCAAAACCAGGCGATGAATTTTTGCTGCGGTTTCCAAAGCCATCGGCGCTCTCGCGCGATGTGCCCGTAACGCCTCAAAGCGATGCCATAATAACCCTCCGCTTGAAATTCCATGCGGTGATTCCGGCATCGCACAAAGGCAACTTCAGCCTCCGCACGAGCCAACTGCCTCCGCTTAATGTTTTCGTGCGCGAAGATGAATTGGAAAAGGCGCTTGGCGCGGAAACAGTCCGCAAAGCCAACCTCTTTTTGGCAAATGCACCCGCCATTGTCCATGAAGACTACTCCGTGGAAATGGCCCGCAAACTTAATTCTGCTTTGCCCGCCTGCCTTGCATGGGAGGATTACGGGCTTTTGCTTGAGCGACATCCATCCCTGCCTCTGGTTGAGTTGAAAACAAGCCGGATTTTCCTTGAACCTGCCGTTGCGCAAGCGGCCATGCAGCCCATGCAAATTTTCTGTCCGCCAGTTTCAGGTCAACCTGAACTGGGGCTTTCAATCACGAATCAAACCGGCGTGCTGACCTACCTTGCAAACCTTTTGAGGCATGAGGACAAAACCACGCCCTATTCCATGGTGGCCGCGGTTGATTCATCCATGATTCCATCTGACATGCGCGAAGACGAAATTCTCATCAACCAATGGCTGGCTGAGGATTTGGCGGCTGCGCCGGGCGCAGAAATCGAGCTGACATGGTTTTTGCCGGAATCATCCGGAAGATTGGTTGAGAGGACAAATCGTTTTCGAGTGCGCAAAATTGTGCCCATGGAACTCCCATGGGCCGATCGCCGACTGATGCCCGAATTCCCAGGCATCGCCAAAGCCGAAAGCACCCATGATTGGGATGCCGGTTTCCCGCTGGTGCACAAGATTCGCCCGAAGGACGACCAGTATTGGAAACAATATCGAGGCACACCAAAGGCGTTCATTACGCTTGCCGCAGGCCAAAGACTATGGGCCAACCGGTTTGGAAGCCTGACCGCCATCAGATTTCCCTACCCCGAAGCATCGGTGGCAGGTGAAGCACGCGCTCAAACTGTCACCAATTGGTTCCCGGATTGTCTCAAGAAAACCATTCTCTCCAAGCTTGCACCGGAACAGTTTGGCTGGCGATTTGAGCCTGCACTGCAACAGGCATTGTCTTCAGTTCAACAAGCTCAGGATTTCGCCGGCCTGTTTATTGGGTTCAGTTTCTTCCTTGTGGCATCGGCGCTCATCCTGCTTGGCTTGATGTTTCAGTTAAGTGTGGAAAAACGCTCCTGGGAAGCCGGGACATTGCTTGCCATGGGTTTCACTCCGGGGCGGATTCAGGCGCTGTTCCTCTCGGAAGCAGCCGCGCTGGCGTTCATTGGCGGATTGTTCGGCGCGCTTGGCGGCGCCGGTTACGGCTGGCTGATGTTGCGGGGTTTGACCACCATCTGGCGGGATGCAATTGGTACTTCCGTTCTAAACATACATGTTCATCCAATCACGCTGCTGACCGGGCTGCTCCTTACAGTGGCGGTCTGCGTCATAACAGCCGCACTGACGCTTCGCAGTCTTGCACACAAACCGGTGCGTGAACTGCTTTCAGCCGATACCACATCCAGTGCAGCATCGGTCAACCGTGAAAAAGGCCGATTCAAAAGGCCGCTTTTTGGCGCATGGCGAATCTGCGCATTATCAGCCGCCATGGCATTAACCTTGCTTTGCGGTAATCTGATCCTGACAGAAGACTTGCAGCCGGGCGTTTTCTTCGGAGCGGGCGCGCTGTTGCTCGTTGCCGGACTGGCGGCCGCCTCCGCCTGGCTGCGCAGTTTGGAATCGCACAAGGCTGTCACTGTCACCCTTGCAGCATTGAGCATACGGAGCTGCGCGCGCCGCAGACACCGAAGCCTTGCTGTCGCCGCCATGCTTGCCTGCGGCTGTTTTTTGGTTGTGGCCATCGGCGTATTCAGACTCGATGCCGGACGGGAAACTTTTAAGCGCTCATCCGGCACCGGCGGATTTGCGCTAATCGGCCAAAGCAACATGCCGGTGTTGCGTGATTTGAACACTACAGATGGCATTGAGTTCTACGGTCTGGATGCAAGACAATTGAACGGGGTGTCATTTGTCCCTCTCAGAGTAAAAGACGGCGATGAAGCCAGTTGCCTGAATCTGACCCGCGCCCAGTTGCCGCGGCTGCTGGGAGTGAATCCTGACTTATTGCAACAGCGCGGCGCATTCACCTTTGCAAAAATGCCGAAGAAGGCGCCCCGCACCATCGGTTGGAGTCTCCTTCGAGCCGAAGTCGCCCGCCAATTCATGCCTGAGCTTGGCGCCGATGAAATCCCGGCCATTGGCGATGCCGCTTCAATTCAATGGGCATTGGGCAAAAAAATCGGCGATACGATCGAATACACCGATGAGCAAGGCCGCAAGTTCAAGCTCCGGTTGGTTGGCGCAGTGGCCAACTCAATTTTACAGGGTAATTTGCTCATCAATGAAACCGAGTTCACCCGCCGTTTTCCCTCGATTTCAGGACACCGAATGTGGCTGATAGATGCGCCTGTCGAAAAGATTGACATGGTATCGGCGGCTTTAAGCCGCGCCCTTCAACAGGCTGGGTTTGAAATTATCCCGGCAGCGCGCCGTTTGGCCGAGTTTAATGCTGTGCAAAACACTTATCTGGGAACCTTTCAATTGTTGGGCGGTCTTGGTTTGTTGCTTGGAAGTTTTGGGTTGGGCGCGGTTGTTCTTCGGAATCTATTTGAACGCCGCCCGGAACTGGCCTTGATGCTTGCGGTCGGGTTCCTGCCATCAACCCTTCAGTGGCTTGCGCTTGCCGAACATGGTGCATTGCTCGCAGCCGGGCTGATTTTGGGGACCGGCGCGGCGCTTGTGGCAGTTTTGCCGGCCCTCATGACCCCTGGCGGCATAATCCCTTACCTGTCACTGGGCCTGACACTGGCCGCTGTCCTTCTCAACGGCCTGCTATGGACATGGGCCGCAGCCCGCGTTTCATTCCGCGGCAATTTATTGGCAGCCTTGCGGAATGAATGATATTTTTTGCCGTGGTTTGAGTTTTTGACTATGAAGAGTTTTTTTGACGCAATCAAAAGGCGGATTTCGGTGTATGCATTTTTGGCAGCGTGCCTCGCCATTTCGACCGGCTGCCATGCCGCCGCGCCAACTATTCTTTACACCAATAACTTCGATAACCTCGCCACCGGCAAATTACCGGAAGAGTTGCTTGTATTGGACGGCAATTTTTCCATCCAGGAAAGCGATGGAAACAAGTTCCTGGAATTGCCAGGCGCGCCGCTTGACACTTTTGGCGTGTTGTTTGGTCCTGCTGAAAGCAACGGATGGGCCATCACCGTTGCAATCTTCGGAACCAGTGCAGGCCGCCGCGCGCCAACAATTGGCCCCGGCTTGAACGGCGCCGGCGGATATAAGTTGCTCTCCGCACCGGGAAAAAGGACGCTTGAAATTTGGAAAGGCGACAAACTTCTGGCAGCCAAGCCTTATACATGGGAATCAGGATGGACAATTTTCAAATTGCAAGTGCGCAAAACTTCAGATGGCAAAACCAAAATCGAAGGAAAAGCATGGAAACAGGGCGCAGTTGAACCATCGGACTGGCTTGTCGAAGCCGAAGATTCTGAACAACCACCGGCCGGCCGCGCCGCAGTTTATGGAAGCCCTTTTTCCGGCACGCCAATTCGCTTCGATAACATACGCATTGAGCGAATTGAGTGACGCCGATTCTCTTCCCATCAATTTGACATTTTTTAATGTTAAAGGCGCCTGACTGCCCAAGCCAAAATCAGGCAATCTCAAGACAATTTCCGGCAACTGAAAATCGTTGACGCCCTGAAGCTGTAGTCACAAGATGCCCTTGCCCTGCCAAATCAAACAGGGCGCGCAAAAAGGATTTGCGGATGAATGCTTCTGCTTTCAGTAAGACGCCGAAGTTATGTGACTTTTTTTGCATATCCGGGCAACAATTGAAACTTGCTTCGGAAGCCGGACTGGAGGCGGCAGCGGCATTTAACGTTAATCCTACGCGCAAACTTCCAACTGAATTCGACTCATGAACATACACGAATATCAAGCCAAACAATTGCTGGCAAAGTACGGCGCCGCCGTACCGCCAGGTCAACCATGTAAAACTCCGGAAGAAGTCCGGGCAACAGCCGAAAAACTCTTTGCCGCCGGCCACAAACTGGTTGTGGTCAAGTCGCAAATCCACGCCGGCGGACGCGGCAAAGGGACCTTCAAGGACGGCTTTCAGGGGGGCGTGCAGTTGTGCCACAGCCCAACGGAAGCTGAGGAAAAGGCGCGCCGCATGTTGGGTAACATCCTGATTACAAAACAAACAGGGCCGGACGGGCGCAAGGTTTCAACCCTGTTGGTTGAAGCGGGTGCGACAATCAAGAAAGAGTATTATTTCTCGGTGCTGTTGGATCGTTCAAAGTCGCTTCCTTTGATCATGGCCAGCACTGAAGGCGGAATGTCCATTGAAGAAGTGGCGGCAAAACACCCGCGCAAAATCTTAAAAATGTACATTGACCCGCTGGCCGGAATTTACCCCTACCAGGCCCGCCAACTGGCCGTCAAACTTGGTCTGCGTGGCGAGTTAATCGGACAGGCAGCCAAACTTTTCATGGGCGTTTATCGCACATGGTGGGAATGTGACGCCACGCTGGTGGAGCTTAATCCGCTCTGCGTGGTAGAAATGGCCGATGGCAAACAATCCATTCTGTGTGTGGATGGAAAAATCGGTCTGGATGACAACGCCTTATATCGCCATGAAGATATCGCCGCCATGCGCGATCTGGCCGAAGAATCCCCGTTGGAAACGGAGGCCAGTAAATACAACCTCAATTACATCAAACTCGACGGCAACATCGCCTGTCTCGTGAACGGCGCCGGCCTTGCCATGGCCACCATGGACATCATACAGCACTATGGCGGAATGCCGGCCAACTTTTTGGACGTCGGCGGCGGCGCAAGCACCGAGCAAGTCCGCGCTGCTTTCAAGATTATCCTCACCGATCCCAACGTGAAGGCAATCTTGGTCAACATTTTCGGCGGAATCATGGACTGCAACACCATCGCCCAGGGCGTTGTTGCCGCAGTCAGGGAAACCGGTCTGAAGCTCCCGCTCGTTGTGCGCCTCGAAGGCAACAATGTGGAACTTGGCCGCCAGACACTGGCCGCTTCGGGCCTTTCCATAATCACCGCAACCACAATGGCCGATGCCGCCCAAAAAGCGGTGGCTGCGGCCAAACTCACAACAAACTAAAAACTTTAATCCCAAAAATTTTTTGACCTATGGCTATTCTAGTTAAACCCGACACAAAAATAATGGTTCAGGGCATTACCGGCAGCTTCGGAGCACGCCATGCCCAGTTAAGCCTCGATTACGGCACACAAGTCGTGGCCGGCGTCACACCCGGAAAAGGCGGACAGATGTTTGCCAACAAAGTCCCCATTTTCGATACTGTGGCCGAGGCCTCGAAGGAAACCGGCGCCAAAGTTTCGGTCATCTTTGTCCCGCCGGCTTTTGCCGCCGATGCAATCCTGGAAGCGGTGGATGCAAAGCTCGATTTGGTGGTTTGCATCACCGAAGGCATCCCCATTCGCGACATGATTCGTGTCAAAAACATCATGGCCGGCTCAAGGACGCGGCTTATCGGCCCGAATTGCCCCGGTGTGGTATGCCCCGGACCGGGCAAAGACTCAACCGGTGGCTGCCGGATTGGGATTGCGCCGGGCTACATCCACAAGCAGGGACACATCGGCGTGGTATCACGCAGTGGCACGCTCACCTACGAAGCAGTCTGGCAGTTGACTTCCCGCGGCGTCGGTCAGAGCACGTGCGTTGGTATTGGCGGCGATCCAGTCAATGGCAGCTCGCATCTGGACATTATCAAATTGTTCAATGAAGACCCGGACACTCATGGCATAATCATGATCGGCGAAATCGGCGGCAGCGCCGAGGAGGAAGCCGCGGCATGGATTAAAAAACACTGCAAAAAGCCTGTCGCCGGCTTCATCGCAGGCGCCACCGCTCCTCCAGGCCGGCGCATGGGACACGCCGGAGCAATCATAAGCGGTGGAAAAGGAACCGCCGCCGCCAAAATCGCCGCCTTCAAGGAGGCAGGCATCGGGGTTGCCGCAACGCCATCTGAAATGGCCGATACCTTGCTGAAAATGATGTAACCCCAAAAACTGGGTTTGACTGATCCGCTGGATCGGTTAAATCCAGCGGGGGCGCATGAAGTACCTGGACATGTTGTTGAACGCAGTTGGGCTGCTTATGTGGCTGAACTGGCGTTCATTCAAGGCTATTCCACCGCCCTCGGCGCTGTCGCTGGCGTCACTCATACGGCCTGCTGAAAGAAAACGGACAAGACATTTGGTATTTGTCGGCGCTCTGCCCGCGCTGCTGGGGCTGCGAGCGTTGTTTTATTACCAAATCGGGCCGCCGATGGATTGGACGCCGCAATTGTCGCTGGGGGCGGTGGTGCTGTCATTTCGTGGAAGCTCTTTCTGGCAGATGCTGGCATTTTCGGTTCTAAGCTGGGGATTGTGGATGGCTGTCTTTTACTTTTGCCTGTTGCTGCTGGCGGCAATCAATTACCGCGCCCCCGATACTGACCCATGGTTGAAGCTCTCGCGTTTGCATCTGGGCCGCGTCGCCTTCTGGCCGCCTTATATCCAGCTCCTGCTGCCATACTTCGCCGGCCTAATTTTGTGGCCGCCTGCCCATGCTATTTTGCAACGATGCAACATGGCCCCTGCGGTCACCAATCTTCAGTTGTTCAAGCAATCCGCCATTATGGGTATCTCTTTTCTGCTCTCATGGCAGTATCTGCTGATCCCTCTTCTGACGCTGTACTTTCTGAACACCTATATCTATTTCGGCAGCTCCACATTCTGGGCGTTTGTCAACAATTCCGGCCGTAATTTGCTCGCGCCGTTGCGCTGGCTCAGGGTGGGGCGCATTGATTTGGCCGCGCCGCTGATGCTTGCCCTTGTCGTGGCCGGCAGCATCTGGCTGTCACGGACAATGCACCGGTTTTTCTAGCAGACGGCCCGGCGCGCCTTTCAACCAAACCGCCGCCGCAACCGCTCCTCATCGTAGGCCAGCCGCTGGGCGGGTGTCATTCGTTCAAAATCCGGCGTGCCATCATGCCTGACAGGCCATGGAGGCGTTGCAACTGATGTTGCAGCCGGAGGCGATGAAGCCGCGGCTGGTTTTTCCGCAAGCGGATTGCCACGCAGGTTCACCGTGGCGCGCCGCCCGGCACTCCCGTCATAGCTCATTGTTGTATCGGTCAATTCCATGTCCTTTTCCAGCGGGAGTTTGGGTTTGATCTTCTTTGCTTCAAGTATTGCGTGGTAAGCGCGCACCGCTTCTTCCGGGCTTATGCGCCCGTCGGTGATGAGCCGCAGCATTTCAATGAATGCCAGTTGGTGCTCGGCGTTGTTGATCTTGCGCCCGTAAAGGGCGACACGCGCACCATGTTTTTGGGCATCGTGAATCAACTTGAAGGCATCGTAAGTTGTGCCGGCGCTCCCGCCCAATATCCCGACAACCAGATTCGGATCATATTGCGCCAGCTCCTCCATCGCCTTGGGGCCGTGATAGACGATCTTCAAAAACAACGGGCGCCCTGATTCGGTGACTCCCGCAAGGCTGCGGATGATGTTGTCATTGATGAACTCGCCAAGTTTGTCCGGAGGCACCCCGCTTGGCACATTTGGGTCAAACACCTCAAGGAAATAACGGAAGCCCTTGCGCTCCGCTTCCTCCCTGAATGCCTTGAAGTTTTCCAAGGCGATTTTGTCCTGCTCCAAATTGTTGACGAATGTAATGGAGTAAAGACCGAGATTTGCGCCTGGAAACTCCGCCCCGCCGCTACGGTCACACTCAACTTTGCCGCATTGTATATGGTCAATTGTTGCGCTGCGGAACGGTTGCGATGGCTCCCGCGTGTAGCTGCCATGCCGGACTGCCCAAATATCGGTCGCATCATTCGCGCGCGCCGCGGGTGTCACATGCGAATTTCTGAACAGCCCCTCCTTGATCGTAAGCAAGTCGTTGACATAGGCCGACATCAACATGATGTCCACAAGCCCCTGCTTGGTTACTTCCCGTATGATGTCGAGAAATTCCGGCAAATTCCGATAACCAAATTCCTCGCGCGTCCAGACCTCCGGCGAAAAACGGGCCGGCCTTTCACCCTGCGATGAGAGGTATATCCGCGGCCCGGGAGCGCGCACGCCAAAAGCCATGTCTGCATCCTTGGCATCCGCCAATATAAAGGCGCGCGAGGCCGGATTACTCTTGATCTCGGCCAACTTGGCATCCAGCGATTTCATCCAACGCCAAACATTGAACGTCTGCATTTTCTTTTCAAGCCCAAACCGCGGCAGCAATCCCGTCTGTGATTTTTGGTTTGCTGACAAAAGCCCGCATAATTTTGCCATTGACTACCGGCCTTTAATTCCGTTTGCTGCGAGCCATTGTTTGTCAACGATGAGCAATACAAATACATCGCCGGGGCAGCAGGCGTCTGGCAAAGCGGGTGAGATAATCGGCCTGTTTCAGCGATACGTGGTCCCAAGCTACGGGCGCTTCGAGCTTGTTTTTGAGCGCGGCGAAGGCGCGTGGCTGTGGGATGTCAATGGAAGGCGCTACCTCGATTTGGGAGCCGGCATTGCAGTCTGCGCCCTGGGCCATGCGCATCCCGAACTGGCAGATGCCCTTGCGCAGCAGGCGCGCAAACTGATCCACATCTCAAACTTGTACTACCACGAATTGCAGGGACGGCTCGCGCAGCAGTTGGTCGAACGTATTGGCCCTGGCAAAGTCTTCTTCGCAAACAGCGGCGCAGAAGCAAACGAAGGTCTGTACAAACTCGCGCGCAAATTCGGCCATGAGGAAGGGCGCTTCGAGATTTTGACGGCGATAAACTCCTTTCACGGTCGGACGCTTGCCGGAATCGCAGCTACCGGACAGGACAAGGTCAAAAAAGGTTTTTCGCCGATGGTAACGGGCTTCCGCCACATCCCATTTAATGATTTGGAGGCGGCCCGCTCCGCCATCTCGCCGGCCACCGTGGCGATATTGATTGAAGGCATCCAAGGCGAGGGCGGCATCACGCCGGCAAAGCCGGAATATTTGCTGGGATTGCGCCAGCTATGCGACGAGAAGAAATTGTTGCTCCTGATGGATGGAGTACAATGCGGCCATTACAGAAGCGGCAGATTTCAAAGTTTCCAACGCATATTGGAAGGCGTCCCTGGAGCAGAAGGCTTTTTGCCCGACGGTGTGTCCATGGCCAAATCACTGGCCGGCGGTTTCCCGATGGGCGCGTTTTGGGTGCGGCAACCTTACGCCGACTTGCTCGGCCCCGGCACGCATGCCACCACTTTTGGCGGCACGCCGCTGGCTTGCGCGGCGGCGCTTAAAGTTTTGGAGATTATCGAGCGCGACAACCTTGCGGACAATGCCCGCCAAACCGGCGCCTTTATCAAAGAAGGCCTCCAAAATCTTGCCGCCCGCCATCCACACGTCATTCAAAGCGTCCGCGGTCTCGGTTTCATGCTTGGATTCGAGCTGGGACCGAAGGAAAAGATTCCCGGACTGGCCGCAAGTGACAAAACTGCGTCAGCCCAGATGGTTGATCTACTGCACAAGGCTGGCTTGCTGACAATTCCCTCCGGGAGCCAGGTGGTGCGGCTGCTGCCGCCACTTAATCTGACGAAGGAACAGGCTGCCGAAGGATTGCGCCTGATCGAAAAAGTTGTCCAATCCGTGGCCTGATCAAGCGATGCCTCGAGGGCATTCCAGGGCGTCAGGGTGTTATTTGTCTTTTGGGTTTTCCTTGGGGATTTCGCTGGTGCCAAACAGCAGTTTTTTCACTGTTCGTACCGGCTGAAATGGCGCAAGGAGCGCCTTGGGTATGTAAAGCGGCTGGCTTTCCGGATGTGAAAGTGTCCCAGTCACCTTGTACACAAAAAGCTTGGTAAGCGGCTTGAAGACGTAACTAATCACCGGCCCGACGATAAAAGCATCGCGCAACACATCTGCCTCCACCCGCGCATTCAGCCGCATGTTAAAATCCACTGTCCCCTCATAATGCAGCTTGAAGTTATGCGCACGAATTTCCAAATCATCAAAAGAAACCACGCTGTTTGTGATGCGGAAAGACATGGAGCCTTCCTTTGCGCGGGAATTGCCCAGGCCGGGTGAAATTTTATTAAGCACCGGTGAAACAACTCCAAAAACGGGTATATCCCATATCAAACCATCGGCCAGCCGCAGGCGGCCAGCCCCTTCCCAGCCATTCCAGTTGTCAGTGTAGCCCTGTGTGATCGCAAGCGACCCAGACAAGCGACCTTCAATTCGGTTGGAGGATACCGCTACCTGACTGATGAACGGTTGGAAATTGACGTTGGAAAAAACGGCATTAAACCCAAAGCCGGCACCGCCATTATCCGTGAAATTAAACCGGGCGTTGCCTGACAGGTTGCCCCCATAAAATTCCGCCGCCACATTCGTAAGCCATACGTCATGATTTTGCCATATAACAATCCCCGTTATATTGGAGCTGTTCACGCGCCACCATTTGAACGGGCCGCCGGAAACCTCGAACCTCACATCGGCATCCTTCTCTCCATGCATCGGAATTACGCCCTCAACGCGCGCCTTGGGCGGCTGGAGAAATTGATACGGCTGAATCGCCTTTATCACATTTGGCCCAATTGCCTGCGCCACCGCCATGGGTGCAACCATTCCCTCGCTGTTTGTCAAAAACACAAGTCTCCGGTTGAAGTCAGCCACAACCAAATCTGCCCTGGCATATTCACCCCCCGGACGGAAGATTTCTGGCTGGAGAAATTGCAAAATTTTGTTGGTGTAGGAAAACTTGGTTTCCAGGCGCTCAAATTGCACATCGCGCCATGTAAAATTGGTTGCATAAGCAGTTCCTTCAGCCGCCAATGTCTCCGGTTTTCCCCAATTCCCGCTCCATTTTACTCTAACATCAGGCGGGCTTGTCCCTTTGAACCATGTCAATCCCCGCTGTGTGTTGGTGTTCGATAACAGTGGCGCAATCGAAGCCGGGTATATCCGGAGGCCGGCCTCGCCATCGTATCGGCCCGTCCTCTCATCAAATGTTGCCCTGCCATCAATCCCGCCTTCACCTTGCTCCAGCCGGACATCCATCAATTCCCAAACCCGGTTTGTATGAGCCAGTTGAAAATGGACAGCCGATGCCGTCATGTCTTTCCAGCTCATCCGGTTTCCGTCGCAATAAAGGACAAACCTTAGCGACGGCTGCAGTTCAGCCCAACGCGGCGTCATATTCGTCCAGGCCGGCCACAATAATTCAGCTTCCGCGGTCAACTGCGGCGGCTGCTCCCACTTTAGTTGATGCAGCCAGTTGGTGGCCTGCTCCGGCAGCAAGCCGGCGAGTTGATGCCACTCCAATTTCGCATCAGTCCGGATTTGGATTTTACGTTTTACAACATCAATTCTCCCGCTCCATGCAATCTGCCCGTCAAAGGCGGAAGCCCGCCCCTTTTCCATAACCAACTCCGGCGGCTGCCATTTTCCAGATATGAAACACTCGACATTACTCACGCCCTGCATCTGGATGTCTTTGGCGGAAAACGCCCATTCTGCCGGATATTGTTCAATGCTTTTCCACCAGCCCCATGTTTCATCACCCAATTGCGGCGCGCTTTTTGGTGCTGGACGGCTCGTCAATTCCGCTTGAAGTTGTCCGATGCGCGCCTGCCCGATTTGAACCTGTTCAAGTTGCGCAATGCCATGCACCAACTCCGGAGGAATGGCAACGCCCGCAACAAGGCCGTCAAAATGGAACCATCCGCGCCCTGCCCTGCCAATTTTAGTTGATCGCCAATCCCTCCCTTTAACCTCAATCTTGAACTGGCCAAGCGATGCATTGGTTGGACACGCCGCCAATTCAGCGCCCACCCAGCCATCGCTGAACTGAACTTCCGTGGAATTTAATTCATCAAAACTCAAAGCAATGTTTGTTCTGCCAGACGACCATGCGCCATCGCCCATGATGTTTTCCACAACTCCCCACTTGCTTTCGACACTCTGACAAGTCACCTGGAATGTGCCATTCGATGGCAACGTCGAGATTGAAATGGTGGCAAGCTGAGATGTTGTTGCCAGTCCGCGAAATGTCCCAAACGCACTTTCCAGCCTGCCGATTTTCAAATTCAAGTTGAACTTTGGATTTGTTGCCTCTGCACTATCCATCCGATGCAAAGTCGCCTCGATGCGTGAAAGTTTGTTTGAACGAAAACCCGCCGCATCCGCAATCAGATGCAACCGTTCCACGCCGGCGCCATCTGGATTTGCACGCAATGCAATCAATCCATCGGCTCGAACATTATCCAGACTGGCCAGCGCATTTGTGAACTCCGCAATCTCAAGTTTTAATTCCACCCGCAGCACGGAATTGGACTCGGATAGAAAATAAATACGCCCGCCGCCGGCCACCTGTCGCAAATGGCCATAAGGGGATGATACGGCAGGCGATTCCAATTCCATGTTCGCCTGCGCCGAGGCCAATCTCAATGCATCCGCATTAAACTTCAGTTGGACTGCCGTACCGGCGGCAAATTTCCATTTGGCAACAAAATCAGCGCATTTTTGAGCCAGTTGCTCATCCAATTTTATCGCGCCGGCTTCCCGGCCCGCCATATTGCGCCACCAGTCCAATCCATTGACAATCCGGCCCCGGGCGTTGATATGAACATCTTGAAAATCCAACTGGAATTTTTCCAGCAACCAGAGGCCATTCCCGCCGAGATGCAGACTGGCATCAACTTTTTCCACAATCAACGGCTGAGCCGGCGAATTGGTTGCCGGCAGATTCCAAGCCAACCGCCCTCCTTTCAACCTGACACTGCCTGGCGCCAAACGGCCCCTTAGCAATTGAAACGGTTCAAGCCCCAATTCAAGAGTTTCAGCAGCGGCAGTAATGCCCGGCGCTGATTCAATTTTGCTCAAGCCAACTTTCTCAGCAACAAGGCCCCTGTCCCAATAAA
>Ga0078972_1002537_pt1 | contig 59721 bp, 52 predicted proteins | sample YelNatPaOPGAMG01_FD_67568 | JGI IMG/M metagenome (GOLD analysis project Ga0078972, IMG submission 67568) | Hot spring thermophilic microbial communities from Obsidian Pool, Yellowstone National Park, USA - OP-RAMG-01 (SPADES assembly) (version 2) | ecosystem: Environmental > Aquatic > Thermal...
AAAACATGTTTTAGGTATTTTTATGTGAAAAATAACAGAAGGGATACCTTGATGAAAGGGTAAGGACGTATCTGAGACGCAAGTATAGTATAAAGAACAGAGGGTACAAAGCCTTCCCGTACAAATATTTGTACGAGAACCTTGGATTATACAAGATACCGACAACTGCTCCGTGGACTCAAACTGCAAAAGCCTCTGGAAGAAGATGACTGGAAAGCCGTATTCGAGAAAATTGAACGTACGGTTTGACGAGGGGGAACTGGAAATAGGGCAACGCCACTACGCCAGTTCTCTACTCTACCCAAATAAACCAAATAAACAATTAACGCTATAAACGCTATAACGCAATAACGCAATGAACGCTATAACGTTCAGGCTTTTTTAACATAATAAATCGTAAAGTTTCATCTTTCTACGGCTTTCTTAAATCATGCCTTTTATACGAATTTGACAAAATGCTTTCTTTGTAATATTATTCATATTGTGAATGATTATCATTTAAGCAGAGAATTATCTTATAAAAAGCGTTGGATAACCCCGCAGATAAAGTCTGCAATCAGGAGTTTTCCGGTTGTTGTGATTACAGGAGCCAGACAGGTTGGAAAGAGCACCCTTTTACAGAATGAATTCAAAGACTTCAAATATATCAGCCTCGATAATTTTTCAATGTTACAACAGGCAAAGACTGATCCAGTTTCTCTATGGATCGATACTGACCGTTTGATCATCGATGAAGCACAGAAAGCGCCTGAACTTTTTGCTGCAATCAAAATGACCGTTGACGCTGCAAAAGGGAAAAAACGCTTTATCCTGTCCGGGTCCTCGAATATACTTCTCATGAAACAGATTAGCGAAACTTTTGCTGGAAGGGCGGTCTATTTTGAAATGTATCCCATGACTTACAGTGAAATGGAACACAAGACCGAATCGCCGAAACGATTCTTTCATCTCTGGGCCCCTTCTTTTAAGATTGAAGAATCAAGATTGCCTCTTCTTGACCCCCTGCCTATCATGTTAAAGGGATTTATGCCATCGCTTCTTACACTGACTGAAAGGCGTGATGTTCTTCTCTGGTGGGAAGGGTACATCAAAACATATCTTGAACGGGATGTTAGGGAACTGACTCATATTGAATCGCTCATAGATTTTAAGCGGGTTCTTGACTCGATTGCAATAAGGACAGGAAATGTCCTTAACCAGACTGATGTTTCAAGGGATACAGGCGTAAGCCAGCCGACTGTCCACAGGTATCTGAAACTTCTTGAAGTATCAAATATTATCAGCAGGACGCCTGCGTATTATCCCAGCAGAACAAAGAGGATTACAAAAGCTCCGAAATTATTTTTCATCGACCCTGGATTGAGTATTTACCTTTCAGGCTACTATGACGAGGAATCTTTGAAAAACGCACGAGAACTGGGCAGTTTCTTTGAGACTATGGTCCATATGCATATAAAAATTGCTTCTGAACTTTTGGTGCCTAAGGCAGAAGTGTTTTACTGGAGAACAACAAACGGGAAAGAGGTTGATTTTGTGGTGGAACACGGGAAAAAATTGGTTGCCATAGAAACAAAACTGACACAGAATCCTTCATTCAATGATGCAAAAAATCTCCTGACTTTTATCGAAGCATATCCACAGGCAGTTCGTGGTTTACTCCTGCATTCCGGGAACTCTATAAAATGGCTGCATTCAAAAGTGCTTGCACTTCCATGGTGGTGGTTATGGGAATAAAATATTGGCTTCCAGTATGTAAATGAAGCAGGAATAATTGATATTTATTATCCCTTTTTCTTCATAACTTCCAACCATCCGGCCCAATCTCTGGCTGGTATCATGTCTATTTTCACTGACATTTTACCATCTTTATTTACCAGTATTCCGACTTTTTCCCAAAAAACCTTGCCTGATTTTTCACTGTCAGGCCTTTTCCAAAGCAGGTCATAAATCTCCATGTCTCCTCCTATAGAGTACAAATAATTATCAGAACACTCCTCTATCAAGAGTTCTGTATTGAATTGCCTCTGAGATATGGTGGGCTTGAATATCTTCTGATTCTTCAAGGTCTGCAATAGTGCGGGATAGTTTCAATATTCTCGTATATGCTCTTGCAGAAAGACAGAGCTTTTGCATTGCAGAATCAAGGATTGCCTGAGCATCATGATTTAGTTTGCAATATTTCTTTATATGCCTTGTCTTCATCTGTCCGTTTGAATAGATTTTTCTGTCGTTTTTAAATCTCTCAAGCTGAATATTTCTTGCAGCTATAACACGCTTTCTGATATCTTCTGATCTTTCTCCTGAATTTTCATTAGACAGGTCTTTATATGGAACAGCAGGAACTTCTATATGAATATCTATTCTGTCAAGCAAAGGACCGGAGACCCTGTGTCTGTAACGATGTATTTGTCCGGGAGTGCATGTGCATTGATGCTTCGGATCCCCCCAAAAACCGCATGGACAGGGGTTCATTGCAGCAATAAGCATAAAAGAGGCTGGATATGTAATTGAGGCTACAGCTCTTGAGACTGTTACCTCTCCATTTTCAAGAGGTTGCCTTAATACTTCAAGAACATTTCTTTTAAATTCAGGCAGTTCGTCAAGAAAAAGAACTCCATTGTGTGCGATACTTACTTCCCCGGGTTTTGGTGTCTGGCCACCTCCAATTAAAGCAACATCTGAGATAGTATGATGCGGAGCTCTAAAAGGTCTAACTGCAAGTAAAGATTGACTGTTTTTAAGCATTCCCGCGACACTATGAATTTTTGTTGTCTCTAACGCTTCTTCAAATGTCATGCCAGGAAGGATTGTTGCAAGGCGTCTTGCAAGCATAGTTTTCCCTGAACCAGGCGGACCAATCATAAGGACATTGTGTCCGCCTGCAGCAGATACTTCAAAAGCTCTTTTTGCGTGTTCCTGTCCTTTTACCTCAATAAAATCTTCTTCATAGATTGAATTTTCTTCCATTGCTTTTTGAATATCTATATGATATGGAGTTTTTGAATTATTTATTAAACAATCTATTACTTCAGGCAGACTTGAGAATCCATATACTTTTACACCGTGAACTACTGCTGCTTCAGGAGCATTGTTTTCAGGAAGAATTATTCCTTTTAAGCCATACTGGCGTGTCATAATCGCCATCGACAATGCTCCTCGGATTGGATTGAGTCTTCCGTCAAGAGAAAGTTCACCTGCAAAAACATAGCCTTCAATTTTTTCAGGAGGAAGTATTTCTTCTGCAACTATTATCCCGATTGCGATGGGAAGATCAAAACATGAGCCTTCTTTTTTAAGGTCAGCAGGCGCAAGATTAACAGTAACCTGTTTAAGCGGAAATTGAAATCCAATATTTTTAAGGGCTGCTCTTACTCTATCTCTTGATTCCTTCACCGCTGTATCTGGCAGTCCAACCATCGAAAAATGCGGTAGCCCTCTGGCAGTTATATCAACTTCCACCTCGACAGGATTTGCATCAATCCCTATAATACACGCGCTTAAGATTCTTGCAAGCATTTGCTTAATTATATTTTTAAACCCTTTAGAAAAGCAATATGTTAAAATATCAGACATAGTTTTAATCTGATTTAACTAATTAATTACAAACAATAAAATTTCCTTTTGAATTATATAGACAATCGAGATTTTATTTTTTAAGGAGAATAGATGGCAAAGGTTCCTATCAGTATTGAAGAAGAAATGAAAGGCTCTTATCTTGATTATGCAATGAGTGTAATCATAGGCAGAGCATTACCTGAAGTTAGAGATGGTCTGAAACCTGTACAAAGAAGAATCCTGTATGCGATGTTCAGGGAAGGGCTTCTTGCCGGTAAGAAATATTCAAAATCAGCTGGTGTTGTAGGCGAGGTTCTTAAGAAATATCATCCTCATGGCGACAGCGCTGTTTACGATGCTCTGGTGAGACTCGCACAGGATTTCAATATGAGGTATCCTCTGGTTGATGGTCAGGGAAATTTTGGTTCAATTGACGGAGACCCTGCTGCGGCCTATCGTTATACAGAAGCCCGTCTTGCTGCTCTGGCAGAAGAACTTCTTGCTGATATAGATAAAAATACAGTTGATTTTGTGCCAAACTTTGATGAGACTACAGAGGAACCTGTTGTTTTACCCTCAAGAATACCCAACCTTATAATAAATGGTTCATCCGGAATAGCCGTTGGCATGGCAACTAATATTCCGCCTCATAATCTTGGCGAAGTTATTGATGGATTAATTACAATGCTTGATAACCCTGACGCAGGGTTAAAAGAACTTATGATACACATCAAAGGCCCTGATTTTCCTACCGGCGGTATTATTCATGGAACAGAAGGAATCATGCAAGCATATAATGAAGGCAAAGGACTCGTAAAAATCAGGGCTAAAGCTCGTGTGGAACGTGAGTACAGGGGCGGTGAAAACATAATAATTACTGAGCTTCCTTACCAGGTTAATAAAGCAAAACTGATTGAAAAAATAGCTGAACTTGTAAGAGAGAAATCCATAGAAGGAATATCAGAAATCAGGGATGAATCAGATAGAGACGGAATCAGAGTTGTTATTGAATTAAAAAGAGGGGAAATTGCAGAGGTTATTCTCAATAACCTTTACAAGCATACTCAAATGGAAACAACTTTCGGAATTATTCTTCTCGCTCTCGTAAACGGACAACCAAAAATTTTATCCCTGAAAAAAATACTTGGCCATTTTCTACAGCATAGACGCGATATTGTTCTCAGAAGAACACGTTTTGAACTTAAAAAAGCTGAAGAAAGAGCCCACATATTAGAAGGACTCAAAATTGCTCTTGATCATCTTGATGAAATAATAACTTTAATCAGAAAGTCAAAGAACCCTGAAGAAGCCAGAATTGGCTTGATGACAAATTTTCCTTTAACAGAGATTCAGGCACAGGCAATTCTGGATATGAAATTGCAGAGGCTGACAGGACTTGAGCGAGAAAAAATAGTAAGAGAATATCAAGAGACTTTAAAAGAGATAGCACGTCTTAAATCAATTCTTGAAAATGATGCTCTTGTTGTGCAGATCATAAAAGAAGAATTACTCGAAATTAAAAATAAGTATGCGGATGAAAGAAGGACAGAAATTTCTTCAGAGACAAAAGAAATAACTCTGGAAGATCTTATAACTGATGAAGAAATGGTTATCACTCTTTCCCATCAAGGCTATATCAAAAGGAATCCATTAAGCGCTTACAGAAGTCAGAGACGAGGTGGTAAAGGTTTGATAGGAATGGAGACCAAAGAAGAAGATTTTGTAAGAGAATTGTTTATTGGAGCGACCCATGATTATATGCTTTTCTTCTCAAACTTTGGCAGATTATACTGGCTTAAGATATACCAGCTTCCTGAAGCAGGCAGGGCTGCAAAAGGTAAAGCACTTGTAAATCTTCTTGCTCTTTCAGAAGGAGAGAGGATAACAACTGCCCTTCCAGTCAGGGACTTCAGTCAGGGTTTTCTTGTCATGTTCACGAAAAATGGCATTGTCAAAAAGACAGCTCTCAGTGAATACAGCAACCCACGCGGTAAGGGCATAATCGCAATAACTCTTGAAGAAGGCGATGAGTTAATTTCTGTTAAAAAAACTGACGGGAAAAGCGATTTAATTATTGGCACACATAATGGTTTGGCTATAAGGTTCAATGAGGAAGATGTTCGGGATACAGGCCGCACTTCCAAAGGTGTTATAGGTATTAGATTGACTAAGGGAGATGAAGTTGTTTCAGCAGAAGTAGCTTCGGATAAAATTGCTATACTTACAGTAACGGAAAAAGGATTTGGCAAAAGAACAATGGTTGAGGAATATCCTCTGCAGGGCAGAGGCGGCAAGGGAGTTATTTCAATTAAGTTAACCGAAAAAGGCGGCAAAGCAGTCGGGCTCATGAACGTAAGAGATGAGGATGAGCTTGTTATGATAACAAGTTCGGGTAAACTTATACGTACAGTTGCAGGAAGCATATCTTTGTTGGGCAGAAACACTCAGGGTGTAAAACTTATGGATGTTGATGTTGACGATAAAATTGTGAGCATCGGCAGAGTTGCCGAAAAAGATTAAGAGGTTTTTATGGAAGAAACACATACAACTTTAAAAGAATGGCAGAAGCTCTATGAAGCAGCGATTGAATTCCGAAAGCTTGAGCCGTGGAAATGGATGCATGAAACAGATATATTCGGTATTCAGAATCCCAAAACAGGCGAAATAGGATATTGCTGCATTATGGGTGAACTCGGAGAAATGCTTGCAATGGCAGTTTATAGAGGGACAGAAGGATTACAGGGATACAAAAATATACAAAATGGAAGTATTGATATCAAAGACCCTGATTCACTATTTGTACAGGATTGTCTGATGCTTTCTTTTGAAAATAAAAGATATGTGCATGAAGATGACAGAGAAGTTATTAATGAGTTAGGACTTAAATTCAAGGGTAAAAACGCATGGCCTGTATTTAGAAGTTACAGGCCTGGATATTTCCCTTGGTTTTTAAATAGAGATGAAGTTATTTATATGACATTTGCTATAGAACAGGCAATAAATGTTTGCCTTAGGGCAAAAGATAACTGGAGAATATTGCTTGCGCCAAAGAAGGGTTTCTATTTAGTAAGACAACCTGAAATAAAAAATGATCTGATAGCATGGAAAGATAGCTGGATGCTTCCTGAGCCAATTGAGGTAAGACAGGAAAAACCCGTATTTAATATAGATAAAAGCAAAATAGAAGAAATAAAAAATAAACTTTCATTTTCTACTAATATATGGGAAATAGATTTCTTTTATTCTCCGGTTCCTATAAATCAGGGTGAACGACCTTTTTTCCCTTATTCATTAATTGTCATTGACCATGATTCCGGACTGATAAATTTTATACACATTGCTGAACCGTTCAAGTACCAAAAGGAATTCGTGGATAAATTTATTGAATTTTTAGCAACAAAAGGCATTATACCTCTTGAAATTCTTGTAAGAAAAGAAGAAGTGAAAAAATTCTTAGAGCCATTTTCTTCAGTGCTTAATATAAAATTAACTTTAAAGAAGAAGTTAGGCAATGTTGAACATGCCCGCAAAGAACTATTTAAATTTTTCAAAAGATAATCCTCAGGTTGTTGAAAAATAGAAAAATTAGTAATATCTGCATTATTTCAATTAAATTTTTTGGTTTAAATATATAAACAACTGTTCTAATTTTTAGAATTATGAATAAAAAAAGTGGCAGAAGGGGGAAACTTCCGCCACTAAAGGGGGGAGTTTAGAGGTTTGCGCCTCATAATCTACTAATATTAGCAGATGCTTAAAAAGATACAATAAAAATGAGGATTGTTTCTAATTTTTTTTTTAAATTTGATTATAAGAAAAGTATATATGAATAGATCTGGGTGTTCTTAAAGTTTTTTCAGACAGAGACTAACTCTATAATATCTTAGATCTTCTTTAGGATTATCAGGGGTAAAAACAATGGGTTCCTGTTTTTCATCCATAAGTATAATTATATTTTCTTTTATAATCATTTTTCTTATAGATAGTGTTTTAGATGACCATACAAAAACTGTATCCCCGCTGTTTACAGGCTTATTAGGTTCTACCAATAGTAAATCACAACTCTCGAGTCCTCCACATGAGTTTATTCCACTGGTCGTTATATAAAAAGCTCCAGGGTCATCTGTTGTAGCATATTCAAAGCTTTTTGCCACTAAAGAAGGATAATCAAGGTCAATGCAGTCTCCCCATGCTTCAATCTGTGATTCATCGAGAACAGGGACTTTTCGGGATATAAACATTTTTTCGGATACATCGGATTCCAGAGCAAGTAAAGTATCAAGTGGCACTTCAAGTGATTTTGAAAGTTTAAGCAGAGTTTCACGGCCGGGCTTCCTGATACCTGTTATAAGCTGGCTTACATATGCGCAGCTAACACCCATTCTTTGAGCAAGAGTAATTGCTTTAATTCCTCTTGACTTCATCAATTTCCTTAATTTATCGCCAAATGTCATTTGCATTTAATAATTATAATATATTTAATATAGAATTTTAAATAACTTTTGCTAATCGGATGAAATTTTTTATTTAAGCATTTGAATTAATTTTTAGATAATCAAGATTATGAAAAATTTTATATAACTGTCCATTGCTGAGGTAAAAAAAGCTTTTCATATGTCATTAGAGCAAATCTGTCAGTCATTCCAGCAATGAAGTCACATACGAGGCGGTGCTTTCTTTTTTCGTCTGAAGATTCTTTAATACTTTCTTTTTCGGGCAAATCAATCTGGTCAATATTCTCGAGGTAATATTCATATAAGTCTTTTAGAATTCTTTTTGCTTTTCTGAATTCTTTTCTTATTTTTTCACTTTCATAAACCCTATCATAAAGAAAATCCCTCAACATATAAATTGATGATGAAACATCATCACCTATGCATATATACTCGATATCATTCTTAAGAGTGTTATAAATCGTGTCTTTGACCATGGTATCTATTCTTTTTGCATGGGTATCGCCGAGAACTTTGATTATCTCAAAAGGAATATCAGATTTCTTTATCACACCTGCTCTCATAGCATCATCGAGGTCATGATTTACATAAGCAATTATATCTGAAATCCTGACTACCTGTCCTTCGATTGTCTCGGCTCGCTCATCTTGGGATTCAGGGATTATTTGCCTCTTTCCTTTTGAGTGTTTAACGATTCCGTTTCTGACTTCATAAGTAAGATTTAAACCTTTGCCATTCTTTTCAAGATAATCAACAACCCTTAAACTTTGAATGTAATGTTCAAATCCTCCCGGATGAATTTCTCTAAGAATCTCTTCACCTGCGTGTCCGAATGGAGTATGCCCAAGGTCATGACCAAGAGCTATTGCTTCTGTAAGGTCTTCGTTCAAACGTAATGCTCTCGAAATTGTTCTTGCAATTTGCGAAACCTCAAGAACATGGGTAAGCCTTGTTCGATAATGATCCCCTTTTGGCGCAAGAAAGACCTGTGTTTTATGTTTCAACCTGCGAAATGATTTAGAATGGATAATTCTATCTCTATCTCTCTGAAAACATGTACGTATTTCCCCTTCTTTTTCAGGTTTTAATCTTCCGTGTGTATTGCAACTAAGGCAGGCGCGCTGATGAAGGATTTTGCGTTCTATATCTTCAGTCTGTTCACGTATTGTCAATTTCCCCTCCGTCTATTTTAGTATTATACTCAAAATTTGCAGTTATGGATAATACAGAATGTGAGAAAATCAATTTCTGTAAGTATTGAATTATACTTTTGAGGTTGATAAATAATCTTCAAAGAAGGTATATTATCATTTAAACTTTTCAGGAGGTGTTTTATGTTCTTAAATTTTATAGAGATAGCAAACGCAATGGGGCCTGCTCCGCAATCAGGTGCTGGTCAGGGTGGCCCGGCAGCGCTATTTAGCAGTTTAATACCGCTTATATTGATATTTGTTATTTTCTATTTCCTGTTAATAAGGCCCCAGCAGAAAAAAGCAAAGGAACACAAAAATATGATTGATAATCTTAAAAAGGGTGATAAAATTATTACTTCGGGCGGGATTTATGGTGTAATAGAAAATGTTGGCACCAACACTATAACTTTGAAGGTTGGAGAAAATACAAAAATTAAAATAGGCAAAGCATATGTTGGCGCTTTAAGATCTTCTTCTGATGAGGAATAAAATAAATTCTATATCATGATTCGATTCTTGTTGGAGGTTGAATGAGGAAAAACATTCTTTTCAGACTTATTTTGATAGCTGTTACCGTCATTATTGCTGTTATATTCTTTTTGCCCAATACACCTATTTTTAAATATATGCCTGAATGGTGGAGGCAGAACATGCCTGATAAGGGCATTATTTTTGGGCTTGATCTTCAGGGAGGTTTACACCTTGTTTTTGAAGTAGAAGGAGATAAAGCTGCTGAAATAACCGCTGCAAGATATGCAGCAAAGATTAAGGAAATGCTGTCAAGGAAAAAACTTAATGTTGAAGCAGTTTCGAGTGGGGTACAAATTACTATAACTCCAGCAAATTCTCAAATAAAAAAGGAGATTGAGGATAACTTCCCCAATCTTGCACCTGTTGAGTCAGGCAGTACGCTTGTTTATAAATTATCAGATAAAGAAGTACAGAGAATTAAAGATACTGCGGCAGATCAAGCTCTTGAGACAATAAGAAACAGAATTGATCAATTTGGTGTTTCTGAACCCACAATACATCGTCAGGGAGCAAATGAGATAGTAGTACAATTGCCTGGTGTAAAAGACCCCAAAAGGGCGATAGAACTTATCGGGAAAACAGCACAACTTGAATTTAAACTTGTTGACGATGAAGCAAAGATTGCTGCTGAACTTCCCCAGTCTGTAGCTCCGGGTGAAGAAGAAAAAGTAATACAGGAGTTTGCGGGCAGAATACCTGAAGATACCGAAATATTGTTTGAGAAAAAGGTTAACAAAGAAACAGGAGTGATAAGAAAAATACCTATATTATTGAAAAAGCAGGCAAGTCTCACGGGAGATCTTCTAAGCGATGCAAAAGTAAATCTTGATTCAAAATACAGTGAACCTTATGTTTCAATTTCATTCAACTCTTTCGGAGCAAAAGTTTTCGAAGAATTAACAGGTGCAAATGTTGGAAAGAGACTCGCAATTGTTCTGGATAACACGGTCTATTCTGCTCCTGTTATAAAAGACAGAATTGCTGGCGGCAATGCAATGATAGAAGGAAGATTCACAATGGAGGAAGCAAAAGACCTTAGTATTGTTTTAAGAGCAGGTGCTCTACCAGCTCCTTTAAAGATGCTGCAGAATGTAACAGTTGGTCCCTCACTTGGAAGGGATTCAATAGAGGCTGGAAAGCTTGCAGGTATAATAGGAACAATTGCTGTTGCTTTATTCATGATTTTTTACTACAAACTTTCAGGACTCATCGCTGATTTTGCCCTGCTTTTAAATATTATCCTATTGCTTGGAGCAATGGCTTCATTAAATGCTACTTTAACTCTTCCTGGTATTGCGGGAATAATCCTCGCAATTGGTATGGCAGTTGATTCAAATGTTCTAATGTTCGAGAGAATGCGGGATGAACTAAGGGCTGGAAAAACACCGAGAGCTGCTGTTGATTCAGGTTATAAAAAAGCTTTCTGGACAATATTTGACTCGCATGTTACAACATTAATAACTGCTGCCGTGCTATTTCAATTCGGGACAGGGCCCATTAAAGGTTTTGCAGTAACCCTCAGTCTCGGAGTATCAATAAATCTTTTTACAGCGCTTATTGGAACAAAGTCGATTTTTGATATTATCAATACAAAACGCGAATTAAAGCACTTAAGCATATAGGAGAGCAAATGATTGAAATAATCAAGAACACAAAGATAGATTTTCTCGGAAAGAGGAAAATAGCTTTTATTTTATCGGGAATTCTTTCAATAATCGGAATAATAGCAATAATTCAAATAGCAACAGGGAAGGCTAATCTCGGAATAGACTTTGCAGGTGGTACAGCAATTCAATTTAAATTTGAGAAACCTATTCAGCTACATGCAATAAGAATGGCTCTTGAAGGCGCTGGCCTGAAAGATTTTGATCTTCAGGATCTTCCAACCGAGAACAAGATATTAATAAGAGTTAAGAAAACTGAAATAACTCTCGGTCAGGTGTCAGAGTTAATAACAAATACACTTAATCAAAATTTTCCTGATAACAAATATGTAATAGACTCAACCACTGAAATAGGCCCAAAAGTTGGAGGAAGGTTGAGAGCAGATGCGGCTCAAGCAGTTGCAGTTGCAATTATCGGGATTCTTATATATGTTGCATTTAGATTCCAGTTTAAATTCGGCGTTGGCGCAACTATTGCTACATTTCATGATGTTCTTGCTGTGCTTGGTATTTTCTTTATCCTCGGCAAGGAAATAAATCTAATACTAATTACAGCTTTGCTCACAATAGCTGGTTATTCTTTAACAGATACTGTAGTTGTTTTTGACCGTATCAGAGAAAATCTAAAAATGAGACAAAAAGAAACAGTAGAAGCAATTATGAACATAAGCATTAATGAAGTGCTTTCAAGAACAATTGTGACATCGTTAACAGTATTATTTACTTCTTTTGCGCTTTTCTTTTTCGGAGGTGAGGTGCTTCACGATTTCTCTCTTGCTATGATTTTAGGAGTATGCGTTGGCACATATTCTTCTGTATTTGTAGCAAGCCCGATTGTACTTCTCTGGGGCGGTAAAAGACCTTTTGCCAAAAAGAAATAATGAATTTTAATAAAATATGAACCGGCAATGGTTTGTCAATAGAACAAATACAGAATTTGTTGATTATCTTTCAAGAACATGCTCAATATCACCATTAATTACACAAATTTTAATAAACAGAGGCATCAAAACTCCTTCTGATATTTATAGCTTTTTAAACCCAGATATTAATCGGCTTTCAGATCCATTTGAACTTCGGGGTATGAAATCTGCTGTTGACCGTATTTTGCAGGCTAAAAAAAACCGTGAAAGAGTGATGATTCACGGCGATTATGATGCAGATGGAATTACTTCAACAGTGCTTTTATTATCCGCGTTTCATGATATGGGCATTGAATCATACTATTTTATTCCTGATAGAATGCTACATGGCTATGGTTTTGGCATTTGCGGAGTTGAGAGAGCAAAGGAAATAGGCGCTTCTTTAATAGTTACAGTTGATTGTGGAATAACATCTTTCGAGGCGGTTTCTTTATGTAAAAAAAATGGTATAGATGTAATAATAACCGACCATCATGAACCTTTTTTGAAAGATGTAGAAAACTTATCTTCTGTTTATCAGAACGATACAACATCTAAATTCCTGTTGCCAGATGCTCTTTCTGTTGTGAATCCAAAAATAATGGACAGCAATTCACCTCTGAACAATCTTTCTGGAGCAGGTGTTGCTCTCAAACTTCTTCAGGCACTTGATGCTCAAAAAGAGCTTGGAATCCCATATGATTATTATTTCGATATTGCTTCCATGGGTACTCTGGCTGATATAGTACCACTTACGTATGAGAACAGAGTTATTGTAAAAGAAGGGCTTAAAAAGTTACAGAAATCCATAAGACCCGGGTTAAAGGCTCTTATTGAAATTTCTGGTGTTAGTAACAGAGCATTAAAAACAGGTACTGTGATTTTCTCGCTGATACCAAGAATAAATTCTGCTGGAAGGATTTCAAACGCTGATCAAGTCATAAAACTGTTTCTTACAGAGTCTGAAGATGAAGCTTTTAATCTGGCTAAGGAATTGAATTTACTCAACGCAAAAAGGCAGCAAATAGAAGAAGATGTTTTTCATGATGCTTTGAATCAATTAAAGAAAAAGGATCTGAGATCAGTTATTGTCTTATCTTCAGAAGGCTGGCATAAAGGTGTCATCGGGATTGTAGCTTCAAGAATAGCTGAAATTTATAACAGGCCCGCTTTTATTATCTCAAAAGATGATAGGGTATCCAGAGGTTCTGGAAGGAGTATCCCTTCATTTGATTTATGCGAATCTCTAACACTTTGTGCTCATATACTCAGGGGATTCGGGGGACATAAATCCGCTGCAGGAATTGAAATTGAGACAGATAAAATAAATGATTTTGAGGAAATAATAAACAGGATAGCGTTTGAAAAATTAAATGAAAACGATTTTTCTCCTGTACTTCAAATAGACGCTGAAGCAAAACTTTCTGATCTCGGTTTTAATATTATAAGAGATATTGAATTGCTCGAGCCTTTTGGATGTGGAAATCCTGAACCTGTTATCGGCTCCCGTAATCTTGATGTGCTCTACCCGAGAATTATTAAGGATTCACATATTAAAATGAAACTGAGGCAGAATGGCCAGTCTATTGATGCCGTGGGATTTGATATGGCTCTGGATTACGGGCAATTACTCGATTTTCCTAAAATAGATGCAGCTTATAGGCCATTAATTAATGAATGGGAAGGGAAGCAATTTTTACAATTGCGTCTGAAGGCGTTGAGAAAAAGTAGAAATCATTAAAGGATTTCCCGCTTATTGGTTTATGCAATGCATTTGTTTATTACTTACTAAAAAGTATTGATGTTTCACTAAAGAAAGTTCCTGCTATTGAAGCTGTCATCAAGCAGGCTAACGTTGCTGCAACCAGCGCTCTAATGCCAACTGCTGAAATATCCTTTGTCCTATTTGGAACAAGAGCTGCGGTACCACCCACAAAAATTGCGAGTGAGGCGATATGTGCAAAACCGCAAAGTGCGTATGCTGCAATAATTGCCGACCGTGGATTTTTAAGAGTTTCTGAAGATAACAATATAGAAAGATCCTGATATGCTTTCACTTCAGTAAGAACAGCTCTTTCACCTATCAATTTTGATATTTCAAAAGCATCTGATACAGGGACTCCTATAATCAGTGTGAGTGGATAAAATAAATAACCAAGTAAATTTTTCAAGGACCAGTCTATGTTCAAACCGATAATATTATTTAATTTCAACCCAATGCCTGTAAGAATCAAATCAAGCAAGGCAAAAAGTCCGAGAAATGCAAGAAGAAGCGCCATTATGCCAATAACCATTTTTACTCCTTCATTGGCTCCATTAATAATAGCTTCCATTAATGAAGCTTCTTTTTCATAATGTGGTTTTATGTTAATGCCCATTGTGTCAGGTTTTTCACTTTCAGGCATGATTATCTTGGACATGACAATTGCTGCAACTGCTGAAAGAAAAGATGCAGAGACAAGATGTCCTGCAATTGTAGGGAACTTTTCATGAAGTAAGAAAACATATAAAGCCAGAACATTTGATGCTGTAGTTGACATTCCCGCAGCCATTATGGTGCAAAACTCAGAACGGGTCATCGTGGAAAGATATGGAAGAACCGTTATATTAGCTTCGACTCCAACAAAAATGTTGCTTGATACACTAAGTGATTCAGCGCCACTTATTTTCATTAGCTTTGTGAATATATTCGAAAAAAATTTTATGACTTTAGGCATTATTCCAATGTAGTAAAATATTGCCATAAGGCTCGCAAAAAATATGATGGCGGGCAATGCCTGAAAAGCAAGGAAGAATCCCAATGATTCTTCCCCTGTTTCACTCACAGTTCCCGGAGGAAGAGCAAGCCTTCCAAATAGAAACCTTGTTCCTGATGAAGCGCTGCCAAGAATTTCAACAACAATATCATTTATATAGAGGAATATTTGCGAACCAATTGGAAAAACGAATATGAACATGGCAAAAAAGAACTGAAGCAAAGTTCCTAAGATAATTACACGCCAGTTTATGAGTTTTCTGTTTGCTGAAAATATCCATGCTATCAGCATTAAGACGAATATTCCGAAAAAACTTATCATGTTATACATTATGCTTTAATAATATAGCGATGAAGCTGTTTCAGTAAAGAGGGCATGTTCTTTTTTTAGAAATCTGAACAATTCAACAGATGTTGAAAATCTTATTATAAGCTTTTTAATTTTGAGTTAAAATATGATTATCATGGAGCTATCTGATAAGCTTAAAATTCTTTCAGAGGATTCACGTTATGATCTTGCGTGTGCTTGCGGGACATTAAAGAATGAGCACCGTAGGAGAGGAAATAACGGCAGATGGCTATACCCTGTGCCTCTGCAACAGGGTGGTTATACTGTACTTCTTAAAACCCTTCTTTCAAATGCCTGTGTAAATGACTGTAAATATTGTCCATTAAGAGCAGAAACGGATATCAGGCGTTGCACAATACAGCCCGAGGAAGTTGCGCGAATTTTTATGGAATATAAAAGAAAAGGCAAAGTCTTTGGTCTATTCCTTAGTTCTGCTGTAATAAAAGATGCAGATTATACAATGGATAAATTAAATGCTGCAGCGCGAATCCTCAGGTATAAATATAATTTCAAGGGTTATATTCATCTGAAAATCATTCCTGGTTCATCGAATGCAGCTATTGAAGACTCTTTATCTCTTGCGACCGCTGTTTCTTTAAATATCGAGACACCTGATGAAAAACATTATAGTTTACTCTCTCAAAAAAAAGATTATGCAAAAGACATCATCAGGCCATTAAAATTACTGGGCAGTCTTACAGGTAAAGGAATGAAATATTCAGGGGTTAAATGCACAACACAATTCATAGTTGGAGCATCTTCAGAGACTGATTCTGAAATTGTTAACTCAATGTTTGAGCTTTACAATAATTTAAATTTTAAAAGGGTTTATTTTTCAGCCTATCAAAAAGGCCTTGGAAATTCTGATATTCCCGGTGAAAGAATAGTTTTCAGAAACAGCATAGAGCCATTTCTACGCGAACACCGACTATATCAAGTAGATTTTCTGCTGAGAAAGTATAACTTTAATAGAAAAGATATTCTATTTGATGAATGTGGTAATTTAAGACTTGACAAAGACCCAAAAGAATTATGGTGCGAAACCCATCCGGAATTCTTTCCTGTAAAAATAAATTCAGATGACAGGAATGCATTGCTCAGGGTTCCTGGAATCGGACCGGAAACAGCTTCATTAATATTAAAAACAAGAAAAGAAAAAAGGATCAGAAGACTTGAAGATATAGGGTTAAAAGGTAAAAGACTCGAAAAGGCAAAGAAATATGTGATTTTTGAGTAAGTGTAGGTTATGAATCAACACCGAGTCAAGTTCAGTCCGTGGCTATGGTGGCGGCGCAGGGATTTGAACCCCGGACACTGCGGATATGAGCCGCATGCTCTAACCGACTGAGCTACGCCGCCGTCAAATTAGGTATCTTATAAATTAAATTCTATAAAAAAGCAGATTAATGAACCGTAAAATAAGATTGAAGTTAAATTATAACAAAAAATAGAATTTTAATGGAAGAGTTCAAATCTCCGGCTTTTGATGTTTATTAATATCCCCACTGCGATAAGATTAGAAAGAAGTGCAGTGCCACCGTAACTCATAAATGGAAGCGGAATGCCAACAACAGGCATCAGCCCGAGCGTCATACCAACGTTTATGGTGAAGTAAATTAGAAACATTAATGTAATTCCGAGAGCGAGAAGTTTCCCAAAATCCTCCCTTGCTTTAAGAGCTGTTTCCATTCCACGCATCAAAAAGACAAAATATAGAAAAAGAAGAAGAAAGGAGCCCGCAAAACCCCATTCTTCAGCAAAAATTGCGAAGATAAAATCTGTATGTTTTTCAGGCAAAAATCTAAAAGGTCCCTGTGTTCCATGAATATAACCTTTTCCAAAAGATTCTCCGGAACCAACTGTAATTTTTGATTGATTGATTTGATAACCGATTGTTGAATGTGTTGACTCAGGATACAGAAATGCAATCAACCTGCTTTTTTGGTACTCTTTTAGTCCTCCCCAGAAGATATTTCCAAGAAACGGCATTGAGATAAGACTTATAATTATTAATAAAATTGCTATCTTTCGTTGAATCCCTTTTGCTATGGCAATTAATAAAAATAAAGCTATTATTATGAGTGCTGTCCCAAGATCAGGTTGTTCGATTAAGAGAATAAAAGGGAAAAAAGTAGTGGTGAAAAATAGTTTTAAAAGCAATACTGCATTTAATTGTCCCCTTATTTCACTGAATTTAAAAGTTAAAAATATTATGTAGAAGAGCTTGAAGAATTCTGATGGTTGAAAAGATAGAGGTCCTATACTGAGCCATCGCTGGGCACCTAATCCGATTCTGCCAGCAATGAAAACAATTACAAGGAGAATGACACCAAAAATATACAATATGGAAGATAATCTGCCGAGCCATATATAATCGAAGGTTACAGACAACAACATTACAAAGATTCCGAGTGCAAGCCATGTCGCCTGCTTGATATAAAACACCGAGTGAGCTTCATCTCCTATTGGCCTTGTAGCGCTGTAAATTGTCATTACACCGATTAGGGAGATGATTAATACAGTCGCAAATATAATGATGTCAAAATTTTTTAAAAGGCGCCGGTCAATATTAAACATTATTTATGGCGGACATTTTGCACAAACAGAGGTAAAAAGCGATGTGGAAAGATAACGGTCTCCTCTGTCAGGAAGAAGTACAACTATTACTCCGTTTTTTAATTCACTGGATATTCTCAAAGCTATATGCATAGCTGCTCCACTTGACATGCCAACGAATAACCCTTCTTTTATTGCCAGCATTCTTGTTGTGTCAAATGCTTCGTCATCATTTACAAAATAATGTTCATCAAGTCTGGATGGGTCGAAAATCTTCGGCCTGATAGACTCAGTCATATTTTTAAGTCCCTGTATTCTGTGGTTTTTTACAGGCTCAACTCCTATGATTTTGATGTCATTATTAAATTCTTTCAATCTCATGCTGACGCCCATTAAAGTGCCTGTAGTACCCATGCCAGCAACAAAATGTGTTACTTTGCCATTAGTTTGTTCAATTATTTCTTTTCCTGTAGTCTCATAATGGGCAATAAAATTTGCCTTATTATCAAATTGATTTGGCATAAAGTATCTTTCTGGTTCTTCTTCGAGTATTTTATGCGCAAGCCTGATTGCCCCATCTGTCCCTTCACTCGATGGTGTAAGAATAAGCTCTGCTCCAAATGCCTCGAGTATTCTTCTTCTTTCAACACTAACACAGGCAGGCATTGTCAATTTAACTCTGTATTTCTTTGCCGAGGCAACCATAGCGAGTCCAATCCCTGTGTTACCTGAAGTGGCTTCAAGAATAATTTTATCTTTTGTCAGGATGCCCTGTTTTTCTGCAGATTCAATCATGTAAAGGGCAATTCTATCTTTTACCGAGCCTCCGGGATTATTCCCCTCGAGCTTAGCAAAAAGTTTGACATTTGGATTTGGATTCAAATCGATTTCTGCTAATGGTGTATTACCAATACACTTTAAAATGCCCATTTTTAATTATAATTTACCTTAATCTTACAAAACAAGGTTTATATTTTTAGTTAATCCGAATGAGTTAAGGAGTTGTTTGAATATCTTCATTATTTTCTTTGTCCTCATTATGCTGAATAACTGCTGGCGGGTGGATTATTTTCATATATTCTTCTATTGCAGTTCTGGCAATTGGCGCTGCAGTCCCTCCGCCATGACCCCCATGTTCTACAATTACAGACAATGCAATCTCAGGTTTTTCAGCTGGCGCAAAAGCAACAAACCATGCGTGGTCCTGATATTTTTCCGGCAAATATTTAAGTCTGCTTCTATTTGCAATAACCTGAGCCGTGCCTGTTTTCCCGGCAATTTTATAGTAAGACCTTGCGCTTATTCCTGTTCCCCCAGGCTCATTCACAACACCAACAAGGCCGTTTTTCACAATATTAAAAGTCTCTTTATCCATATTAACTTTTCCAGATGCAACAGGTTGATCATCTCTTATCAGAGTTGGTTTATATAAAGTGCCTCCATTTGCAAAAGTGCTGATCATCATTGCTGCCTGCAAAGGAGTTAAAGCAATATAACCCTGGCCTATAGCAGCATTAAAAGTGTCACCAAGATACCATTGTTGTTTTTTATTATTAATTTTCCATTGAGTATCAGGTATAACACCGGATTTTTCTCTGGCGAGTGCAACCCCTGTTTTTTCACCCAGACCAAAACTTCTTGCATAATTTGCGAGTCTATCTATGCCGAGACGCCTGCCAACTTCGTAAAAATAAATATCGCATGATTCCACGATAGCTCTATGAAGGCTTACAATTCCATGGCCTCCGCTTTTCCAGCAACCAAATTTTTGAGAACCATATTTGATTTCGCCTCTGCAATCTATTTTTAAATCTGGTGATATTAATCTTTCCTGAAGACCTGCTACGGCAGTTACTATTTTAAATATCGAACCAGGCGGATATTGACTTTGAATTGTCCTGTTTAATAGTGGGTTTCTTTTATCATTTGAAATAGCTAACCATTGCTCTGAAGTCATTCCTTTCGTAAAAAGATTCGGATCAAAGCGGGGATTGCTAACAAGACTGAGAATCTCCCCTGTGTCCGGCTTTAAAGCAACCAATGCTCCGACTTTTTCTCCAAAGGCTTTTTCAGAGGCTTTCTGGAAATTTATATCGATGCTCAAAGTAATGTCTTCACCTTTGACAGGTGATGTTTCCTGAAGCAATCTTATTTCTTTCCCGAGTGCATTTACTTCAATTATTCTTTTACCAGGACTCCCCCTTAATTTTTTATCAAACAATTTTTCAACTCCCCACTGACCTATGAATATATCAGCCGGAATATCTTTATATGCAGGATCTTTTATTTGCGTGGGGGTAAGTCTGCCGAGATAACCTATAATATGTGAGGCTGAATCTTTATAAAGGTAATTTCTGCTTATCTCAACTTCAATAATAAGTCCTGGAAGGTCTGATTTTCTTGCTTCAAGAAATGCTATTTCATTGAAATTTATTCCTGCTTTTAATTTAACAGGAATAAACGGGCTGTTGCTCGATTTTTTTACTTTTTCGATTATTTCTTCTTCCGGGATATTAAGTACTTTTGAAAATAGATGTATTTTTGTTTCATCAAACTCATCCGGAATTACCGAGGCAAAAAAATAGGGTGAATTTTCGACCAATGGAATTCCATTTCTGTCAAAGATAATGCCTCTCGGCGCAGGGGTGTTTACTATTCTCAAACGATTTGCTTCGGAAAGTCTTCTATATTCTTTCCCCTGTAGTATCTGCAATTGCCATAATCTTAGTGCAAGAAGAATGAATATTGCAATGATTAAGTAACCGATAAAGCCAAATTTTTCAGAATTGTTTTTCTGCGAAAATGTCATGAATGAGGTTCCCTCGGTTTTAAGAAATAACCAAAAGGTGCGTTAATCAAAGAACGAATTAATATAACGGACAATCCTGTTATTGCATCTGTTGGCATCCTGTCAAAAATGCTTTTCATCATAAAAACCATAAGACTATCTGTGAAAGTAAATATAACAATGCTGACCATGCCGATTAATGGTGTCCAGATAAAAAATTTTGTGTAGAGATGTGAAGCAATAAATCCAGTAATGCCTTTACTGAGCATATTTGGCCCCAGAAACATGCTCGAAATACTATCCTCTATCGCTCCTATAAATGCACCGATTGCCAGACCTTTTACATCGCCTTGTCTTAACCCTGCATAGAAAGCAAAGACGATAGTCAGGTCAGGTATTATATTAAAGAATGAAAAATAACCCTGAAATATAAGTGTTAAAAAAAGGGCTGTTGCCCATAAAAAATATTTCATTCTCCCTTAATTATTGCAACAAATTCAATTTTTGAAGTGTCAACAAAAGGAATAACTTCAATATCCTGGAAAAATCCTATATCTTTTTTATTGATTTTTGATACATAACCTATCGGTATTCCTTTCGGGAAAAGCATGTCAAGTCCTGATGTTATAACAATATCATCTTTTTTAACTTCTTCTTCATAAGGGATATATTTTAACTGGCATTTTTTAAAGCCAGTGCCTGAAATAATTCCTTCTGTTCTTGATTCCTGAAGACGCGCAGCAACAGAAAAATTCATATCCCCTATCAAAAGCATATATGAATATGAATCAGAAACTCCTGTGATTTTTCCGGTTAGACCTTTCTCTGTGACTGCTACCATATCTTTAGAAATGCCATTATTTTTGCCCTTATCAAGAATTAATATATTTGACCACTGATCAGTGCTTCTTCCAATAATTCTCGCTGTAGCAATATATTTGTATCCATGTTCTTTAATAGCAAGGATTTCTTTAAGCTTTTTATTCTCTATAAAAATCTCCTTGCAGGACTGCAATTCTTTTAAAAGATTGTCACGTTCGGCTTTCAATCTTAAGTTCTCTTCTTCTCTTATCATTATTCGTTTAACAGGAGCAGAAATATAATCAGTTACTGAAGTTAGGGCATAATGAATACTATTTAAAGGAGAGTTTAAAAAAGAAAAAAGAAGAATTCGTTGTCTATTGCTCTGATAGGTCATCAAACCCAGAGTAATTATTATAAAGACTAAAACCAGGATGTGCTTTTTAGACATCAGACATTTATTGCGACTCGTTTCAGGAGATCTATTTCATCAAGCATTTTGCCAACTCCCCGTACAACAGCAGTAAGAGGATCTTCTGCTACAAAGACAGGAAGACCTGTTTCTTCTCTGATAAGAAGATCAAGTCCTCTAAGAAGAGCTCCGCCGCCAGCAAGAATTATACCTTTATCAACTATATCTGAAGCAAGTTCAGGAGGTGTATTTTCAAGAATAACTTTTATTGTCTCAAGAATGATATTGACAGGTTCTGTAAGAGCTTCCCTGATTTCATCTTCATTTATTGTCAGTGTTTTCGGAATGCCTGAAATAAGGTCGCGGCCTTTTATTTCCATGGTTCTTTTATCACTTCCTTCGGTGGAATATGCTGAACCAATGTTTATTTTAATCTGCTCTGCTGTCATGTCTCCAATCATTAAATTATACCTGCGTTTTATAAAAGCCATTATCGCTTCATCCATCTTGTCTCCGCCAACTCTTACAGCTCTGCTATATACGACTCCATCAAGAGAGATTACAGCAACATCCGTAGTGCCTCCACCTATATCGACTATCATATTCCCTGAAGGTTCTCCTACAGGAAGACCTACTCCGATTGCAGCTGCCATAGGTTCGCCTATAAGATAAACTTCTCGTGCTCCTGAGACCTGTGCTGCGTCTTTAACAGCCCGTTGTTCTACCTGTGTAATTCCAGAAGGCACGCCTATTATCACTCTCGGTGATACAAAACTTCTTCTGTTATGAACCTTTGTGATGAAATATTTCATCATTTCTCCTGTTGCATCAAAATCAGCAATAACCCCGTCTTTCATAGGTCTGATAGCTGTAATGTTTGCGGGTGTTTTCCCCAGCATTCGTTTTGCTTCAGTTCCAACCGCAATAGGCTTTTTATCTTCATTTCTAATTACAACAACAGAGGGTTCGTTGCATACAATTCCTTTTCCCTTAACATAAACTAATGTATTTGCAGTGCCAAGATCTATTGCAAGATCGTTTGAAAACATTCCGAGAATATTATGAAAAAACATTACGCCTCCTGTCTTTGCTGCTGAATATCCAATACAATCGTTTTAGCAAACTCATCGCCAAGACGCATATTATCCCTGCTACCAAGTAATATTATGAATTCAAATATTACAACTAAAGAAATTACTATCAATCCTATCAGAGGAATTTTATAAAATAGGAAACCTATGCCAAAGGTTGAATTCCTCAATATTGATTCTCTGAAACTGCAGGATTGTCTGGTATCTGCCATGACAACTCTTAAACCTATAAGCTTTTTACCGAGACTCCTGCCGTCAAAGAAGCCATCTGCAATCAGAAGATATGCAAGTCCTGCAAAAAAACCAACCTTCGGGATAGTCTCAATAATTGCTGCAACTATAATAAAATCGAGGATTCTGGCGACAGTTCTGACAAGCAATCCTGCCTTTTTGTTTTCCTCGGACATTTCAAAATCTTAGCAGACATTCCTCTATTTTTTCAAGAGACAAGCGCTTTGCAAGTTACTCAATTATCCAGACCGAGCAGTCTTTTGCAGAATGCAGAAGTTTATTGGAAGTGCTACCATAGATGAATTCTTCTTTTTTTGAAATTCCACGCCGACCAATTACGATAGTTCCGCAATTAAGTTTTTTCTGTGTTTCAAGAATGCACTCTGCAACAGAAATACATTCTTTAACTACAAGTTTTATGTCAACGTCATCTTTATTGATTCCTGATCTTAGTAATAAAGAAAGATGTTCCTGTAGAATTTTATTGCTTTCAAATGATTTATTCCCAATCCATGAAGCTTTCTCATCCTCTGAAACAAAGTAATCATCTGGAGGTATAGAAATAATATTTACAATGGTTACGTGAAATCCTTTTGTACTGTTGATAATGTCACCTACATAAAGAACAGCCCTTTTTGAATTTTCAGAACCATCAACAGCTATCAGAATATTTCTGTTTTTGTTTAAATTTTTATCCATGACTTTCACCTTCTATTATTAAAATTAGGTTTTATTTATATTAGTCCTTGCTTCAAGCAAATCATGTAAAAATTGTTCAGTATCGTCATAAAAAATTTCAGCTCCGAGAGAAAAGTGTTTCATGATATAGTTGAGACTCTCGTCTATATATGGATAAATTTTTTTTAAATTTGCCACTCTGTTATTGAATATTATATTCATATCATCGGCAACTAAACTTGAAACAACAGGAGAATTGTTTTGTCTCAGCGATTGTAACGTAACATCACCTCTGCCCGCGAGATATACCAGAATGTTACCAAGTCCAAAAAGATCATAACCATGGAAATTCTCTTTATGAAGATAATTAAAATCAAAATCAATCCAGCGGCTAATTTTTGTATCGGAATCTTTTATTATATGGTCGCGCCTTATGTCACCGTGTTTTTCTCCATGTTTATGAAGGAAATTTATTGCCATTGTCAGTTCAATGAATTCATCAAGTATCAAAGGCAAATAATTGTAATAATAATCTTCATGGTCTTTACCGAGAGTAAGCACAAAATCTGCAAAATTATTTCCTTTTATAAAATCTATTATCCTGATAATGTTGTTAGATGCATCGGTTACTGAAAACCCGTGCATGAATCTCGGATGATCTTTTGTAAGATCGAGTATTCTTGCTTCTTTTCTGGGACTCCTGAAACACTCGAAAACTATTCCTCCAACTTTAGCCTCAAATCTTTCGTGAAAAACAAACTTGATTATTTTTACACTTCCATCTGTAAGGTCTCTTGCGCGTTTTACCCAGAACTTCTGCTGCTCATCGATACCAAAGCGTCCCTCTCTTTCATTATTTCTGATTAAATAGGGCTTTCCACCGAGTATAACAATATCATCGTAATCAACCCTGTAAAAATCCGATGTATCAGTATAAACATTTAGGTTTTTTGGAACATGATCTGCTCCGATATATTCGGAAATCAAATCTTTTAATTCACTTATGGTATAACCATCGAATGATTCTTTCATATGCTTTTTTAACACATTTTTGTTTTTCTGGCAAGAATAATAATTGGAATATATTGAGTTTACCGAAAAATTTATGTTATAAAATCAACTTTACAACAGAATATTGTTTATAACATTGATTCGGGTTAATAAAATGGAACTTGTACTTGCAACCAAAAACAGAAAAAAAATTGAGGAAATAAAAAGGATAACATCTGATCTGGATATAAAAATATTGACTCCAGAAGATTTCAAGAATTTCCCGGAAGTTATAGAGGATGGGCGGACTTTTAAAGAAAATGCAGCCAAGAAATCATTAGCTGTAGCTAAATTTACTAATAAACCTTCTCTATCTGATGATTCAGGGCTTGAGGTTTATGCATTGGGAGGCGCTCCCGGGGTTTTCTCTGCAAGATTTGCAGGGGAAGGTGCAGGTGATGCTGAAAATGTTAAAAAGCTTCTCGAGATGATGAAAGATATTGATAATGGAGACAGGAAAGCGCGTTTTGTATGCTGTATTGCTCTGACAACCTGTGATTTTAAAACATATTTTTTTGAAGGAACAGTTGAAGGAAGTATTATCAGAGAACCAAGAGGAGTAAATGGCTTTGGCTACGACCCTGTTTTTATTCCCGAGGGAGAATACAAAACTTTTGCTGAGATGTCTGATCAGGAAAAAGATGCCTTAAGCCATAGGGGGAGGGCTCTTTTTAAGTTAAGAGAGTTCCTTAAACTTAGAAATATAATTTAATTTAAACATTAAAAATTGAATGATAAGTAATTTTTATTGATTTATCAAAAATATGAATTTGACTTAAAAGACTGCTAATAATATAGTTATATGTCTCATTTTTATTTAATTTTTTATTTCTGCCTCGTAATTTATTTTAGTACTAAGCAAATTTGTTTTGTTTTTTAGCAGGTTATATTTTTTGACTACTTTAAGATAGAAGCTGTTTGTTTGTAAATTTCTGAATAAATTAATACGGGGGTATTAACATGAGATTAGTATTGCTTGGTGCACCAGGAGCTGGAAAAGGGACGCAGGCGAAGAAACTTATTGAGAAGTATGGCATCCCTCAAATATCAACAGGCGACCTGCTCAGAGCAGCGGTTGCAGCAGGGACAGCCTTAGGAAAAGAAGCAAAATCCTATATGGACAAAGGCGAACTTGTTCCTGACAGTGTTGTTCTCGGAATGGTTGAAGAGAGACTGAAACAGGATGACTGTAAAAAAGGATATATTTTAGATGGATTCCCGAGAAATACTGCTCAGGCAGAAGCTCTCGACAAAATGCTCGCATCTCTAAATATGTCACTTACAGCAGCCCTCAGCGTGGATGTCCCATTTGAAGACCTTATGAAAAGACTTACTGGAAGAAGAACATGCAAATCATGCGGACAAATGTACAATATTTATTTCAAACCACCTGCAAAAGAGGGTGTTTGTGATAAATGCAATGGAGAACTATTCCAGAGAGATGATGACAAAGAAGAAACAATTAAAAAGAGGCTGGATGTATATAATGCACAAACAGCTCCCTTGATTGATTACTATGGCAAAAAAGGTATTCTCAAGACTGTTCAGGGAACAGGAAATATTGATGATATATTCAAGAAAGTTTGTGAACTTTTAGGTCTTAATTAATTTTAATGAATTCAAGCTTGGTCTTGAAAATATATTTTTAAGGAGGAAGCATTATGGCATTACCAAATCCACATGGAAAAGAGAAAAAACTCAAACCCCTTCTTCTAACAGGGGCAGAATTGGAAGAGGAGAAGAAAAAAGCTGAGAAACTGAAAAAAATCAGCATTACTTCTCGTGAAGCTGGCGACCTTATAATGATGGGTATCGGCGGATTTACACCACTTACAGGCTTTATGACACAGGCTGACTGGAAAGGCGTTTGCGCTGATTTTAAAATGGCAGACGGAACATTCTGGCCAATTCCTATAACATTATCTGCATCAAAAGCAGATGCTGATGGAATTAAAATCGGTGATGAGATTGCACTATGGTCTGATGAATATGGAAAATTCATGGCTACTATGAAAGTAACCGAAAAGTACACGATAGACAAAGATTTTGAGTGCAAACATATTTATAGAACTACTGATATTGAACATCCTGGTGTTAAGATGGTTAAAGAACAGGCAGAAGTAAATCTTGCTGGTCCTGTTAAAGTTTTAAGTCAGGGTGGATTCCCAACACAGTATCCGGGATTATTTCTCACACCTGCTGAGACAAGAAAAATGTTTGAAGAAAAAGGCTGGAATACAGTTGCTGCGCTGCAGTTAAGAAACCCAATGCACCGTTCACATGAGTTCCTCGCAAAAATAGCCATTGAAATTTGTGATGGTGTTCTTATTCATCAATTGCTTGGAAAATTAAAACCTGGCGATATCCCAGCAGAAGTCAGAGTTAAAGCAATTGACAAGCTTGTTGAATTATATTTTGTTAAAAATACATGCATTCAGGCTGGCTATCCTCTTGACATGAGATATGCAGGCCCAAGAGAAGCTCTTCTTCACGCAACATTCAGACAGAATTATGGTTGCTATTACATGATTATCGGACGTGACCATGCAGGTGTAGGCGAATATTATGGTCCATTTGACGCACAAAAAATATTTGATGAAATTCCTGAAGGCTCCCTTGAAACAAAGCCATTAAAGATTGACTGGACATTCTATTGCAATAAATGTGATGGTATGGCATCAATGAGAACATGCCCGCACGGCAAAGATGATAGAGTTCTTCTAAGCGGAACAAAATTAAGAAAGATGCTTTCCGAAGGTCAGGAAGTATCATCAAAATTCAGCCGTCCAGAAGTAGCTGCGATTCTTAAGGAATACTATCAGGGACTTACTGAAAAAGTTGAAATTAAATTGCATAAATACGCCGAAGGTGAAAAATAATAACTTTCACCTTATAAAATTTTGTTTAAGTTATAAAGTCTGAGCACATAAGGTATGGCGGGAAGCAAACAAAGCATATTGCTTCCCGCGCATCAAGTTAAAAAGGAAAGGAGGTGGAAGAAGAGACTCGGTTAGTCTGAGAAGTTGTCGCTTTATTTTCACTTTCAAATTAAACTCTAAAAGGAGGTGTAGTTAAATGCCAAGTTTTGTAATTACTGAAAAATGTGACGGCTGCAAAGCCGGGGACAAAACTGCATGTCAGTATATCTGTCCTCATGACTTAATGATTCTTGACAGAGAAAAAATGAAGGCTTACAATCAGGAGCCTGAGCAGTGCTGGGAATGTTTTAACTGTGTAAAAATCTGCCCACAGCAGGCTATCGAAGTAAGAGGTTATTCAGACTTTGTTCCACTCGGATCCCAGACAATTCCTATGAGAAGCTCTGATTCAATTATGTGGACAATTAAGTTCAGAAACGGACTTACAAAGAGATTTAAATTCCCGATAAGAACTACTGTTGAAGGTTCAGTTGATCCGTATGCTGGAACACCCGAGCCTGATTTTTCAACTTTAAAATCTCCGGGCTTTTTCACTGGTCCGGCAAGAAATGAATAATTAAGGAGGTGAATATAAATGGAAAAAGAAACTTGCACGTTTTCATATTGTAAAAAACCGGAAGTTACTGAAGTTGAGTGCGATCTTTTGATAATGGGCGGTGGTATGGCAGGCTGCGGCGCAGCATTTGAGGCATGCCGCTGGGCAAATGCAAAAGGTATGAAAGTTGTATTAGTTGATAAAGCAGCAACAGATAGAAGCGGCGCGGTTGCAATGGGACTTTCTGCTATTAATACATATATTGGTGAAAATAAGGTTGCTGATTATGTTAAATATGTAAGAAATGACCTTATGGGCATAATCAGAGAAGACCTTGTTTATGACCTTGGCAGACACGTTGATGATTCAGTCCATCGTTTTGAAGAATGGGGTCTCCCGATCTGGAAGAAAGGCGATGATGGATTCTCAATTGATGGTGCTGAAGCAAAAGAAAAAGGCAAGCCAATGCTCAAAGACGGCGGTGTACCATGCCGTTCCGGTAAATGGCAGATAATGATTAATGGTGAATCATATAAAGTCGTAGTTGCAGAAGCTGCAAAGAAAGCTCTCGAATCTAACAGAGCTGCAACTGGAATGGCTCAGAACCATTTTGAGAGAGTATTTATTGTTAAGGCTGTTATGGATAAAAACGGAAAGAATGTTGCAGCAGCTATTGGATTCAGCACAAGAGAAAATAAAATTTATTCCTTTAAAGCAAAAGCAATGATTTGCGCAACTGCTGGTGCTGTTAACTGCTTCAGACCGAGATCAGTTGGTGAAGGTATGGGCAGAACCTGGTATCCAGTATTTAGTTGTGGTTCAGGATATGCTTTTGGAATGCAGGCTGGCGCTGAAATGACCCTTATGGAAAACAGATTCGTACCAGCAAGATTTAAAGATGGTTATGGTCCTGTTGGCGCATGGTTCCTTTTCTTTAAAGCAAAAGCAACAGATAGCTACGGAGAAGATTATTGCGCAAACAAGGAATATTTTGATGATGCAGTAGCAAGATATGGCGATTATGCAAAAGGTCTTGGTACAGCTATAAGAAATCACCTTATGATGAGGGCTATGAAAGATGGTAAAGGCCCTATTATTATGAATACTCACACAGCATTAGCTGAGTTTTCAAAGAGAATAACAGAACAGCTTGGTGAAAAAGCAGGCGCAAAGAAGCTGAAACACCTTGAAGCAGAAGCATGGGAAGACTTCCTTGATATGGCTATTGGACAGGCATCACTCTGGGCAGCACAGAATGTTGAACCTGAAAAGGTTCCATCAGAAATTATGCCTACAGAGCCTTATCTTCTTGGTTCACATGCTGGCTGTGCAGGATTCTGGGTAAGCGGACCTGGCGATATTCCCGGCACACCTGAACATTATTCATGGGGATACAACAGAATGTCAACAGTCCCTGGTCTCTTTATGGCTGGTGACGTTGTTGGCGCATCAGGACATAAATTCTCTTCTGGTTCACACGCAGAAGGTAGATTAGCTGCAAAAGCCGCAATTGCTTATATCCTTGACCATCCTGACTACAAACCAGATCCAAAATTGACTCTTGATGAAATCGCAGCAGAACTCTATCTGCCATTTGAAATTTATGAAAAATACAAAACATACACAACTGCTCCTGAAATTAATCCGCATTACATAAGACCCAAAGCACTTCAAGCAAGACTAATGAAAATCTCCGATGAATACTTTGGTGGAGTATCAACATGGTATATGACTTCAAAAACAATGCTTGAAGAAGGCTTAAAGAAACTGGAACTTCTAAAAGAAGATGCTAATCGTATGGCAGCAAAAGACCTTCATGAGCTTTTAAGATGCTTTGAAAATTATCATAGAATTCTCTCTGTTGAAGCACATGCAAGACATATTCTCTTTAGAGAAGAGTCAAGGTATCCTGGCTACTATTACAGAGGCGACTTCAATAAGATTGATGATGCTAACTGGAAATGCTTTACAAATTCCAAGTACAATCCTGAAACAAATACATGGGAATTTAAGAAAGTACCATATGTTCAGATGTTTCCATAATTAGAATTAGAAAGGGAGGGCAAAAGCCCTCCCTTTCATTTTTACTCTATATAATATAAAGCTTCAAATAAATATAAATATTGCCTGTGTATAAAATGCCTGTTAAAAGATTGTTTCACACTGGCTTCGTTACTTTTTTAAAGGATACTTTTATTTTTTATTTTTATTTATGCTATAATAGCAGCCGTTTACTGAAAGTAAGTTAAAAAGAGATGGTTATATTAATTAATGTATAACCCGCTCTTTGTGACTTACTGCCTATGAAGGAGGGTTATTATGGCGGAAAATAAAAAAGTTCTTGTAGTTGGAGGCGGTATGAGCGGACTTACTGCTGCTATAGAAGCAGCAGAAGCAGGGCTTGACGCTTATATCGTGGAGAAAAACCCCTATCTTGGTGGCAGGGTAGCCCAGATAAACAAATATTTCTGGAAGCTTTGCCCACCTAACTGCGGACTCGAAATTCAATTCAAAAGAATAAAAAATAATCCGCGGGTAACAATTTATACTCTTGCAGAAGTAACAGAAATTAAGGGTGAAGAAGGAAATTTCGATGTAACTGTAAAACTCAATCCGAGATATGTCAATGACAGATGTGTAGGTTGTGATGCTTGCGCACAAGCTTGTCCGTCTTATCGCAGTAATGATTTTAACTTCGGAATGGATAAGACAAAAGCCGCATATCTACCCCACGCACAGGCATTCCCATTCCAATATGTTATTGACGCAACCGCCTGTCCAAAAGATTGCGCAAAACCATGTCTTGAAGCCTGCAAATATAATGCGATAAATCTTGACATGAAACCAGAAACAGTTACTCTTAAAGTTGGCGCTGTTGTACTTGCTACAGGCTGGAATCCATATGATACAAGCAAGCTGGATATTCTTGGAGAAGGCAAATTTAAGAATGTAATAACAAATATGATGATGGAAAGACTGGCTTCAGAAGATGGTCCTACAGGTGGTAAAATAATAAGACCATCTGATGGTAAAGAGATTAAAAATATTGCTTTTGTTCAATGCGCTGGTTCAAGAGATGAAAACCACCTCCCATACTGTTCTTACATTTGCTGCCTTGCAACTTTAAAACATGCAATGTATATTAGAGAGCAATATCCTGATGCAACGATACAAATATTCTATATTGATATAAGGACTCCCGGATTATACGAAAATAGATTTTACTGGAAAATTAAGGATGATCCGAAAGTAATTTTTACAAAAGGTAAAGTCGCTGGTATAACTGAAGAGGCCGGTACCAATGATGTAATTGTTGATGTTGAAGACACTCTTGGTGGCGGAAAAATAAAAGCAAAATTTGATATGGTTGTGCTTGCAACTGGAATGGATTTGGCAACAAAAAGTTCAAATGTTGGCACCAGCCTTTCATATACACCTGATGGACTTGTTGATGATGCTGCTCTTAAGAAAGGAATATACGCAGTGGGGACATTGAGAAGCCCTGCTGATGTTGCAAGATCAGTACAGGATGCAACAGGTGTTGTATTAAAATGCATCCAGAGCGTGAATAGGAGGTAGGGTTATGGAAAAAAAATACGGCGTATATATATGTAAAGGTTGTGGAATCGGTGATTCCATTGATATAGAAAAACTTGCAAAATCAGCCAAATCAGGAACAATCAAGGAAGAAGACATAAAAACCCATGATATTCTTTGCAGTCCTGAAGGATTGCAGATGATTAAGGGAGATATTAAAAAGGGAGTCAATACATTAATAATTGCAGCATGTTCTCCTCGTGTAAAATATGATGAATTTGATTTTCCAGGATGTATTGTTGAAAGAGTCAATATACGCGAATTTGTTGCGTGGACCCAGCCTCCAAAAACAGATGATACTCAGGCTCTGGCAGAAGATTATTTAACAATAGGAGCTGTCAAAGCGCAGAAATCTGATTTGCCTGCTCCCAATATTCTTGAAAATCTTAGCAATAACATACTTGTAATAGGTGGTGGAATTTCAGGAATGACTGCAGCTCTTGAATCAGCTAAAGCTGGATATAAAGTTGTATTAGTTGAGAAAGAAGCACAGCTCGGAGGGTTTGCTAATAAACTTTATAAAAAGATTCCAACCAGAGATTACAAAGAGCCTGTTATTGTTGATACCGAAATAGATAAAGTTATAAAAGAAGTCGAAAGCCATCCAAATATAAAAGTTTATAAATCAGCAAAAGTTGAAAAAACAGAGGGACAGCCTGGATTATTTGATGTAACCATAGCATCATCTGATGGAGTTGTCACGGAAAAAATAGGAGCGATTGTTTTAGCTACAGGCTGGATACCTTATGACGCAACAAAATTAGGCCATCTTGGCTATGGCAAATATAAAGATGTTGTAACTAATATTGAATTCGAACAGATTGCAAAATCAGGAGCTATTACAAGACCCTCTGATGGTAAAGAAGCAAAAAAGGTTGCTTTTATTCAATGCGCAGGCAGTAGAGATCCCAACCATCTTCCGTATTGTTCATCAATGTGTTGCGCAACATCTTTGAAACAAGCAAGATATGTAAGACAAAAATCAGATGCAATAGCAATGATTCTATACAAAGATATGAGAACCCCCGGCAGGTTGGAAGCATTTTATAAAGAAGCTCAGAACGACCCGGGAGTTATGCTGACAAAAGGCGAAGTTACAGGTGTAACAGATGCAGGCAATGGAAATCTATATGTAATGATGGAAAATTCTTTGCTTGGCGAGAAAGTTAAAGTTGAAGCTGACCTTGTTGTTCTTGCAACAGGAATGGTGCCAACTACAAGAGCTCCTCAGGAATATTTAGATGGACTTACAGAAGCAGGAACAAAAGGCGATGAAGCAAAGAAAGCATATCTTGATTCAACTCCAAAACCTGAATTTATTCTTAATCTGACATATAGACAGGGACCTGAAATACCTTCACTACCTGGAGCTTATGGTTTTGCTGATTCTAATTTTATATGCTTCCAGTATGAAACAAGAAGAACAGGAATTTATGCAGCAGGTCCTGTAAGACAGCCAATGAATATGACTGATGCACAGGAAGACGCAGCAGGAGCTGCTTTTAAAGCAATACAATGTATTGACCATGTTTCAAAAGGCGTGGCAGTACATCCAAGAGCATGGGATTTAACTTTCCCGGATCCTCAATTAATCAGATGTACTGCTTGTAAGAGATGTACTGAAGAATGTCCATTTGGTGCAATTGATGAAGATGCAAAAGGAATTCCATTTTATAAAGTCAATAGATGCAGACGTTGTGGAACATGTATGGGTGCATGTCCTGAAAGAATAGTATCCTTTAAGGATTACAGCATAGATATAATCGGCTCGGCAATAAAATCAATTGAAGTTGAAGAAGAAGAATTCAGAATAGTATGTCTTGTCTGCGAAAATGACGCGTATCCTGCACTTGACACGCTTGCAATACAGAGAAAGCAGATTGATCCGAGCGTTCGTTTTATACCATTAAGATGTCTTGGAGGCATGCATCTTGTCTGGATAGCAGATGCTTTTTCAAAAGGCATAGATGGATTCCTGCTTTTAGGTTGCAAATTTGGCGAAAACTACCAGTGCCATTTTGTTAAAGGAAGTGAACTTGCAAATACACGTTTCAGCAAAGTTGGTGAAACTTTGAATAAGTTGCAACTCGAGGCTGACCGTGTTAAGATGATACAGGTTGCGATAGATGAATATCATAAGCTCCCTGATATGATAAATGAATTTGCTGAAAAGGTTAAGGAAATAGGACACAATCCATTTAAGGAATTTTAATAAAATAAAGGGACCTATATAAACGTAGGGAGGATATATATGGAACAAGAAAAAACTCAGGTATCTGAAGTAAAAGTCGAGGAAGCTGTTGCTGAGACTCCGGCTCCTGCAAAGGATGACTCAGTAATTGTTTCTCCGGACTTGGAGTTTGTTAATGCTATTATACAAGGCGGAGGAGAGTCTCTAAAAAAATGCTATCAATGTGCGACATGCTCGGTGGTTTGTAATCTCACACCAGCGGATAAGCCATTCCCAAGAAAAGAAATGATCAATGCTCAATGGGGTCTTAAAGACAAACTGATAGCAAATCCTGATATCTGGCTTTGTCATCAATGCAGCGACTGCACAGCCTATTGCCCAAGAGGTGCAAAGCCAGGAGAAGTTCTCAATGTGGTAAGAAAAATGTCAATTGAAAATTACTCAGTTCCTAAAGCATTGGGCAAGCTTGTTGGAAGCCCCGGAGGACTTATACCTTTGCTTGCAGTACCTGCTGTAATTTTCCTTATTATCCTTGCTGCGCTTGGTCATTTAAACATTGAATCCATTTACAATGAAGCAGGGAAGATTGCTTATTCAGCTTTATTGCCATCTTATTTTATAGATGGTGTATTTGTGCCTATCTTTTTATTTGCTGTAGTTTCATTGTTTGTAGGGATAACAAGATATTGGAAAGCAATGGTTCAATATACAGGCTTAAAGCCGCAAGGCAGTATCTGGCCTGCAATAAGTGAAACCATAGGTGAAATACTAACTCATAAAAGATTTGAAAAGTGCAATGTAACAATTGACAGAAAACTCGCTCATATGCTTGTTTTCTTCAGCTTTATAGGACTCGCTATCACAACAGCATGGGCGGTTTTTTATCTGTATGGTTATGAGATTTTGCATGCAATGGGCAAAACACCTCCATCTTTTTTGCTTGGACCATCTCCATATCCTTTAACTAACCCTCTTAAATGGCTTGCGAATATTAGCGCGCTTGCTCTGTTAATTGGTATAGTTATGGTTATAAACAACAGAAAAAAGAACGAAGCAAAAGCCGGCAAGGGCGGATATTACGACTGGCTTTTCATATATATAGTTTTTGCAGTAATGGCTACAGGAATTCTTTCTGAATTATTCAGACTTGCCAATATCGCTATTCTTTCATATCTTGTATATTTTGCCCATCTTATGGTGGTCTTTTTCCTGTTTGCTTATGCGCCTTTCTCAAAAATGGCTCATATGCTTTACAGGGCAACTGCAATGGTATTTGCAAAGGCTACAGCGAGAGATGCCGGGGTAAAATACTAGTGGATTTGATAAAGATAATCAATAAAAGGAGGGAGGTGAAAGGTAAAAAATTATTTATATTCACTTTTCACTTAACTAAAAAAGTTTAATAAGGAGGGATCGGATGAGTACTATTATTTTGTTTGGCTTAGCATGCGGTATTGTGGGTGTCCTGTATGCCCTTATAACCGCATCATGGGTTACAAAGCAGGATGCCGGCTCTGAAAGAATGCAGCAAATATCTAATGCTGTTAAAGAAGGTGCCTATGCATTTCTTGCTCGTGAGTATAAAACAGTAGCGATGGTTGCAGTAGTATTGTTTATAGTGATTGCTGCAATACCAAGTCTTGGTATATGGACTGCAATCGGATTCCTTATCGGAACTTGTGGTTCAGCATTTGCAGGTTTTGTTGGAATGTTTGTTACTGTCCGTGCAAATGTAAGAACTACTCAGGCGGCGTCAAAGGGCTTACAGCAGGCTCTTACACTTTCATTTAAAGGTGGTTCTGTTACCGGACTTATGGTCGTTGGATTGGGAATTATCGGAATTGCAGGATATTTTGCAATTACAAGATCAATAGTTGGTGAAGGCGCATTCCACGCTCTCGTTGGATTAGGATTTGGTTGTTCATTAATGAGTGTTTTTGCACGTATTGCTGGTGGTATTTACACAAAAGCAGCAGACGTTGGAGCAGACCTTGTTGGAAAAGTTGAAGCAGGAATTCCTGAAGACGATCCAAGAAACCCTGCAGTTATAGCTGACAATGTTGGTGATAATGTTGGTGACTGCGCTGGTATGGCTGCTGACCTTTATGAAACATATACAGTTACAGTTGTTGCAGCAATGCTGCTTGCAAAATCAGTTTTCGGTCCTGAAAGTCCATGGGTTGAATTCCCGATTCTTCTCGGTGGAGTTTCAATCATTGCTTCAGTAATTGGTACTTTTTTTGTAAGACTTGGCGCAAGCCAGTATATAATGGGAGCGCTTTATAAAGCGTTAGCGGTATCAGGTATTCTTGCTGCTATTGCATTTTACGGAGTTACCACTTGGTTTATGGGACAGCTTGGGGAAAACACAGGTGGCTTTAGTGCAATGAGCATATTCCTTACAGCAGTAATCGGACTTGTTCTTACAGGATTGATAGTCTGGATAACTGAATACTATACCTCAAAAGATTTCAGGCCTGTTAAGACGATAGCAAGAGCAAGTCTCACAGGTCATGGTACAAATGTTATCGCAGGTCTTGCTGTTAGTATGGAAGCCACAGCATTACCGGCAATTGTTATTGTTGCAGCAATCATGTTCTCATACGCGCTTGGCGGCGGCTTTTCAGGCAATGTGGGCGGCGGCTTATTCACAATAGCACTGGCTGCTGTTTCAATGCTTTCAATGACTGGTATTGTTGTTGCGATTGACTCCTATGGTCCAATTACAGACAATGCTGGTGGTATAGCTGAAATGGCTGAACTTCCAGAAAATGTTCGCGGTGTTACTGACCCGCTTGATGCTGTTGGAAATACTACTAAAGCTGTTACAAAAGGTTATGCAATTGGTTCGGCAGGTCTTGCTGCACTTGTTCTGTTCGCTGAGTACTCAAGAGAATTAATTGCTAAAATGGGCGGAGTGAAATTTGATCTTTCGGACCCATATGTTATAGCAGGTCTGTTCATTGGCGGTTTGATTCCTTATTACTTCGGCGCAAGACTTATGCTTGCAGTTGGTAAAGCCGCAGGAGGTGTTGTTGTTGAAGTCCGCAGACAGTTCCGTGAAATTAAGGGTATTATGGAAGGTACAGGAAAGCCGGAGTACGGAAAATGTGTTGACATAGTTACAAAATCAGCAATTAAAGAGATGATGGTTCCTGCATTGCTTCCTGTTGTTGCACCTATTCTTGTCGGATTCTTACTCGGACCAGTTGCGCTTGGTGGTGTTCTTATAGGAAGTATTGTCACCGGTCTTTTCCAGGCAATTGCAATGACAAGCGGTGGTGGCGCATGGGATAATGCAAAGAAATCATTTGAAGACGGTGTTGTTGACGATAAAGGCGTAATGCACAAAAAAGGCAGTGATGGTCATAAAGCATCTGTTACAGGTGATACAGTCGGAGACCCTTATAAAGATACAGCAGGTCCAGCGATTAACCCGATGATTAAGGTTATCAACATAGTCGCACTTCTGATTGTACCATTACTGTAATAATTAGAAAAATGAAAAGGCCGGCGGTTTTAAACTGTCGGCCTTTTTTGTTCAAAAGATTAACCTGAATTTATAATTGACCATCAAATGAAAAGCGTCAAGCGGCAACGAAGCCCGTTTCGGTAAAGTCAAACGGTAAAGTGATATAGCCGAACAATGTAGCCACTGAACGAAAATGGCATCGTACCGTAACCATTTAGCCGATGGTTTTGTTATTAAATAATTTCATGAGTTAATTCGCTATTTGCTCAGTATAAAGCCATTTTATTTGTTCTTCGCTCTTTGCTATTTGCCAGGTTCCCCCTTTGTTAAGGGGGTCGGGGGTTGTATATTCCTTTGTCAAGTTAGTTATAAGGTTGTTTACAGGCAATAATTCAATTTATGAAACAAAATCACGGGTCTTATTATACTTTAGCCTTCAGCCTATGATAGTTTATTTTGTCTTATAAATTGAGTTATTGCCAGAATTGCTATAAATAAATTTTTGAGCAATTTCTGCATTATTTGGGTTAAAATAATTTTTTTAGAATAAATTAAATGAAAAGAGAGGATTAAAAAATGCCTTTGCCAAGTATGAAAGATGTTGAGCCAGCTCAATTGACTTTAAAGTCAAGATTTAAATTCAGGTGTCATCCAGGGGTTAAATGTTTTACAAAATGTTGCAGCAATATAAACATAATGCTCACACCTTACGATATTATCAGAATGAAAAACAGACTCGGAATGACTTCATCCGAATTTCTTGACAAATATACACATATGGACATTGATCCGAGAACATCCCATCCTATAGCATTAATTAAAATGCTTAAAGATGAAAAGAAAAGCTGTCCTTTTGTTACACCTGAAGGCTGTACGATTTATTCGGACAGACCCGCAAATTGCCGTTATTATCCTATAGGACAGGGCACATGGCGGAAATCAACAGAAAATGGGATAGTAAACGAGGAATTCTATTTCTTTATAAAAGAATCATATTGTCTCGGTTATCAGGAAGATACAGAATGGACAGTTGAATCATGGAGAAAGGATCAGGGAGTTGATATTTGTGATGAAATGAATAGGGAATGGAAAGAAATACAGCTTAGAAAAGACCCTACAGGCAAACCTTTAGACCCAGGGCAACAATCCCAAATTTATCTGGCAAGCTATGACCTTGATACTTTCAAAAAATTTATTTTTGAAAGTAAATTTCTTGATGTCTTTGATGTGCCTGATGATGAACTCGAAAAAATCCAGAAAGACGAAATTGCTTTGATGAAATTCGGCTTCAAGTATATAAAATATATCTTGCTAATTGAGGAAACTTTTAAATTAAAAAAGAAATAGTTCTGTAGTCTGATGAATTCTTATATTAGGAGGGGTTTATGTCAGATATTAAAAAAATGTATCGTACGATAATGGCTGACCATTTCCCTGATGAGATGAAAATCAGTTTCGGGAATCAAACACTTATTTATAAAAAAAGAACATGGAAAATACCTGATGAGAAAACAGGCGAACTTATTGAAAAAGGTCTAAGATATGGAGAAAATCCTGAACAGGAAGCAGCCCTGTATGAACTAATTAATGGAAATCTCCTCCTCGGAAATTGTCAATTCATTTTACCTGAAAATGGTCTTGTAAGCAGTATTACTGAAGAAGACATGATTCAGGCTGGTAAACATCCGGGAAAGACTAATCTTACAGACCTTGATAACGGACTTAATATAATTAAATTCTTAATGGATAAACCTGCTGCTGTAATCTTAAAACATAATAATCCATGCGGCGCAGCATATGGGAAAAACATTGCTGATGCATATTATAAAGCAAATATGGCTGACCGCATAGCAGCATTTGGTGGTTGTCTCGTGGTTAATCGTACAATGGACAAAGAAACCGCAGAAATGGTAAGTAACAATTATCTTGAGGTTGTTGCTGCACCTGATTTTGAAGAAGGAGTAATCCCTATTCTTGCTAAAAGAAAAAATTTAAGGATAATAAGGGTAAACAGAATTACTGAACTTGAAAAATACAAAGACTTCAGGTTCGTTGATTTCAAATCATTAATAGATGGAGGAATAATTGTCCAGCAATCTCCGATAAACAGAATAAGGAGAAAAGAAGATTTCCTCCCCGCAAAGACGATTTATAAGGGACAGGAATATGCAATAGAAAGACAGCCAACCGAGAAAGAATATGAAGATATGCTTTTTGGATGGAATGTTGAACAGGGTATTACTTCTAATTCTGTTATTTATGTTAAAGACGGAGTTACAGTTGGTATCGGAACTGGCGAACAGGATAGAGTTGGAGTAGCAGAGATTGCGATTTTCAAGGCATACACAAAATATGCTGATGCGCTTTGTTTTAAGAAATATGGCGTGCCTTACAAAACTTTTGAACTTGATATAAAAAACGGCAAAAGGAAAAAAGAAGATTTACTTGAAATAGATGAGGAGACAAGAAAAAATAAAGGCGGGCTTATTGGCTCGATTATGGTTTCAGACGCTTTCTTCCCTTTCAGAGACGGTGTTGATGTTGGCATAAAAGAAGGAATTACAGGCATTGTAAACCCGGGCGGTTCCGAAAGAGATTTTGAGTCAATAATTGCATGCAATGAAGCAAATCCAAAAGTGACCATGGTTTTCACAGGACAACGTGCATTCAAACATTAACTCAAATAATGCAGAAATTGCTTAAATATTTATTTATTGCCAGTAAACAACCTTATAACTAACTTGACAAAGGAATATACAACCCCCTGACCCCCTTAACAAAGGTGGAACCTGGCAAATAGCAAAGAGCGAAGAACAAATAAAAAGGCTTTGTGCTGAAAGCAAATAGCGAATAGATGAAAGTAGTAAGAGAGTTCGGCTGAACGCCTCTAAAATACTTTAGCCTTCAACCTTTTTTCAATTTCGAAACATTTGCATTATTTAAATTGTATTTTATAGGTTAAAAGTATTTTAGATAAATTAGTAATATGGTATAATTTTAAATTATGGAGAAAGCGAGAGCACATTTATATATTGATGGAAGAGTGCAGGGAGTTTTTTTTCGTGGGTTTACGCAGGACCTTGCAGAATCTCTTGGATTAAAGGGCTGGGTTAGAAATCTCAGAGATGGTAGAGTTGAAGCAGTTTTTGAAGGTGACAGAAAAGTTATAGAAAGAGCTATAAAACAATGCTACATTGGCCCGCCAGCATCAAGGGTGACTAATATTGAAGTTAACTGGCAACAGTATACAGGTGAAGAAAAGGATTTTACTGTAAAACATACAATATGAATGCTGAAGGAACTCCGTATAAAAAATCTCGCCATAATTGATGATATCAAAGTCAGTTTTGAGCATGGACTTAATGTCCTGACAGGTGAAACAGGCGCAGGGAAATCAATATTAATTGATTCCTTAAACCTTATTCTTGGAAGCAGGGCGCAACCTGACTTAATCAGGTCAGGCGAAAAAGAAGCGTTTGTTGAAGCTTGCTTTGATTATCCTGACATGAAAAATCTTCCTGATATAGGAATAGATTTTTCAGAAGGCATAATAATCAGAAGGAATATATCGTCTTCCGGGAAAAACAGAGCTTATATAAATGATTCTAATGTAAGCCTGCAGACTCTTTCTGAAATTGGTAAGATGCTTGTTGATATTCACGGACAGCATGAACATCAGAGTCTTATGAATATTGAAAAACACTGTTTTTTTCTCGATTCCTTTGGAAGACTGACCGAAGATGTTGGAGAAGTTGAAAGACTATATTATGAGGTTAAAGATTTAAAAGAAAAGCTTAATAATATAAAAGAAAGAGCAATGGACAGAGCACAGAGGATAGATTTTCTGAAATATCAAATACAGGAAATCGAATCTGCAAAGTTATTGTCTGGAGAAAAGGAAGCTCTCTTAAATGAAAAACAAATATTATCAAATGTTGGCAAACTAAAAGAACTATCAGAAACAGCTTATTATGAACTTTATGGTTCTGAAGGTTCATGTGCTGAAAGACTTTCATCTGTATTGAATAAGATAAAAGAGGTGAGTTCAATAGATAATGAAGCAATAGATATTTTAAGTTTGCTCGAATCAGCGATTCCTTTAATCGATGATGCTGTAATTTCATTGAGAAGTTTCAAGGAAAAATATGATATTAATCCTGAACGTCTTAATGAAGTAGAAGAAAGACTCGAAACAATTAAAAAGCTTGAAAAAAAGTATGGTGAAGGAATAGATGCTGTAATTAGTTTCAAAGATAATGCAATTAGAGAACTTCGGGAACTTGAATCAATAAGCGAACAGATGGATTTTTATGAGGAAGAAGTTTCAAAAAAAGAAGAAATACTTTTGGAAAAAGCAAGAATTCTTTCTGAAAAAAGAAGAAAGTTTGCAGATGAAATGTCCCGATTGATTATGGAGGAAATGAGAGAACTTGCTTTTAATAACGCGGTTTTTAAAATTGATATTAAGGAAGACAGCATTTCTTCTTACGGGACTGATAGAGTTGAATTCTTGTTTTCAGCAAATTTAGGAGAACCTCCAAAGCCTTTGACAAAAATAGCTTCAGGTGGTGAACTTTCAAGGGTTATGCTTGCTCTTAAAGCAATGCTTGCTGATTTTGACAGCATACCTGTTCTGATTTTTGATGAAGTTGATGCAGGCATTGGTGGCAAGACTGCTGAAATGGTGGGCAGGAAACTGAAAAGATTGTCTCAGAAACATCAGGTTCTTTGCGCAACCCATCTTGCACAGATAGCTGCAAAAGGCGACCTGCATATTAAAGTAGAAAAAAAAGAAAAGAATAACAGGATATTTGTTGAAACAAAAACACTTGATGATAATGAAAGACTTCGTGAAATAGCAAGAATGCTGAGTGGAAAGATAACCGAAACATCTTTAAAGCATGCAAGGGAAATTATTGGAGACAAAGGGAAAAAGTTTGTTACAGGTATGAACAACACAAAATTATTCGGATAAAATGAAGGGCAAAATAGTTATTGATAGAGAATTGTGCAAAGGTTGCAAATATTGTATGATTTCATGTCCTCTCAAAATTATCGCAATGGAAGAAAATTTCAACAAAAAGGGATTTATGCCTGCAACCTGTATTGACCCTGGAAAGTGTACAGGATGCTCTATGTGTGCGAGAATGTGTCCTGAAATTGCAATTGAGGTTTACAGAGAAGATAATGGAGAATAAATACGCTATCGGAATAGACATCGGTGGCACGAATATTAGGGCAGCAATAGTTTCTGATAAAGGTGAAATAATAAAGAAAATAAAAGAAAAATCATCCGGAGATATTATTCATGCAATTCATAAATCCGTTGAGAATCTCTTTAATGAAAACATAGCAGGTATAGGTTTTGCGGTAGCAGGATTGATTGACTATCAAAAAGGTTCTGTTCTCATTTCCCCGAATTTGCCTTCAATAGAGGGTGAAGATTTCGTAAATAAATTGAGCGCAAGATTTAATTTACCTGTTATCATAGAAAATGACGCAAATGCTGCAGCGTATGGAGAACTCTGTGCTGGAGCTGGTAGAAATTATTCTGATTTTGTGCTTTTAACTCTCGGCACAGGGATTGGCGGAGGCATTATATATAATAAAAAACTTATGAATGTATCAGCAGAAATCGGACATATGAGTATAAATTCTGAAGGTAAGAAATGCTTGTGTGGAAATTATGGCTGCCTTGAGTCCTACGCGTCAGCGAGAGCTATTATTTCATCAGCAATTGCTTTTCTTGAAAATGGCAGGAAAAGCATTTTAAGAGATTGGAATAATAATTATAAGAAAATTACTGCTGAAGAAATATTCAGAGCAGCAAAAGATGGTGATTTACTCTCAATTGAGGTATTTAAAAATGCTGGAAAATTTCTCGGGATTGGCATTTCGAATATAATAAATATTCTGAGTCCTGAAGCTGTTATTTTAACAGGCGGTTTAACAGGAGCATGGGATATATATGTAAAGGAGGCGATAACTATAGCTTCAGAGAGAGCTTTAAAGCATTTATTTAAAAGAACAAAAATTATAAAATCAGAACTTACTGATGATGCAGGAATAATAGGTGCTGCAGGGCTTGTATTTAATAGACAGGTCTGAAATCTTTTTCAGGAGGATCTTTGGTGGAAAATAAAAAAAATATTTTATGGGAATATATAAAAGCTATATTTACTGCTTTAATTCTTGCTTTAATTATCAGAGCATTCGTTGTGCAGGCTTTTACAATTCCTTCAGGTTCAATGATCCCAACTCTACTTGTTGGAGATTATATACTTGTAAATAAATTTTTGCTCGGTTCTCCTATAGATGTGCCTTTTACAAATATAAATCTTTTCAGGATGCCGGGCTTAAGAAAACCTCATAGGGGTGAAATAATTGTATTTAAATTTCCTGTTGATCCCTCAAAAGACTTTATAAAAAGGGTTATTGCTGTTGAAGGAGATACCATTGAAGGTAGGGATAAAATTATATATGTTAATGGTCAACCTTTGAATGAACCTTATATAAGGCATTTTGATAATTTTGTCTTTCCGAACAGGGATAATTTTGGTCCAATAACTGTTCCGCCAAATAAATTTTTTGTTATGGGAGATAATCGTGATAATAGCAGAGATAGCAGGGAATGGGGCTTTGTTGATATGAAGGATATAAAAGGAAAAGCCTTGATTATATATTTTTCAAGGGATATTTCTTATTCACTTTTCAGACTTGATAAAGTCAGATTTGAGAGAATAGGGAGGTTAATCCAATGAACAAGAAAGCAAATGAAAAAGGTTTTGTAAAAGTTGCATTAGTTCTTATAATACTGGTTATCTGTGCTTATGTTGGTTATAAAGTTGGCATGCCATATTACAAGTATTCTGCTTTTAAAGCTGATGCAAAAGAAATAACAAGAATAGGTCTTGGAGAGGTTGAAAGAACAAAAAATATGTTACTTGAAAGAGCTCATGAACTTAAGATTCCGATTGAAGAGGATGCAATCTCGGTCATAAGAAAAGAAAAAACCGTTCAGGTAAATACCTCATGGAAAGAAACAGTAGATTTTATGGGTTTATATCAAAAGGAATTTGTTTTTAATATTGATATAGAAGAATAAATGTTCACGGGTATTATATTAGAGATGGGTCAGATAACTTCTTTAAAGAAAAGAAGAGGAGGAGCGGTTCTTTCACTCAAGACTCCCACTATTGCAGATACAGCCAGAATAGGAGACAGCATTTCTGTTAACGGAGTTTGTTTAACTGTAATTTCAATCAATAATAATGAACTCTCATTTGACCTGTCTGATGAGACTCTCAGTGCTACTAATCTTGGTAGTCTTAAAACAGGTGATAGGGTAAATCTTGAACCTTCATTAACTCCAGACAGTAGAATAGGCGGGCATTTTGTCACAGGCCATGTAGATTCAACCGGAAAAATAAAAACAAAGGAAAATCTTGGTGACATGATTAAATTTGAAATTCAGGCAGCGCCCGATGTCCTGAAGTATCTCGTAAGAAAAGGTTCTATCGCTGTAGATGGAATAAGCCTTACGGTTGTTGATATATTAAAAGAAAGTTTCACATTGATTATAATACCTCATACAGCTAAAGTTACTACACTCGGGTTTAAAGTCCCCGGGGATTCAGTTAATATAGAAACAGATATACTCGGAAAATATGTTGCAAAATTTTTAAATAGAGAAACCGCTGATAATAAAAAGGATGCAGGCTTAATGCAAACTTTATTAAAAGAAGGCTATATATAATTAATTGAAACACAAAAGGGAGTTGGTATTATGGAAAAATATAAATTCAATACTATTGATGAAGCAATAGAAGATATAGAAAAAGGCAAGATGATTATTCTTGTTGATGATGAAGACAGGGAAAACGAAGGTGATTTATGCATGGCTGCAGAAAAAGTTACGCCTGAAGCAATAAATTTTATGGCAAAGTATGGCAGGGGTCTTATATGTCTTTCCCTGACACCTGAAAGAGTCGAAGAATTAAAGCTTCCTATGATGACAGAAGATAATACTTCTGCTTTTGGCACAGCTTTTACCATTTCAATTGAAGCAAAAAAAGGTGTTACAACAGGAATATCGGCAGCTGACAGGGCAAGAACTATTTTAACAGCAATTGACCCAAAAACAAAACCCGAAGACCTTGCACGTCCCGGCCATGTTTTCCCGCTTAGAGCAAAGCCCGGAGGTGTATTGCAGAGAGCGGGACAGACAGAAGGTTCTGTGGATTTAGCACGGCTTGCAAGGCTTAATCCTTCAGGAGTTATATGTGAAATAATGAGTGATGATGGAACAATGGCAAGAGTGCCTGAACTTATGGAATTCGCTAAAAAACATAATCTTAAGATAGTGACAATAAAGGATTTAATCAAATACAGGATGCGTACGGAATTATTTGTGAGAAGACTTGCTGAAGTAAAGATGCCCACAAAATATGGAGGCGAATTTACAGCTATAGCCTATGGCAATATACTTGATGACAATGTCCATATAGCTTTAGTCAAAGGAGACATAAAACCAGGAGATGAAGTGCTTGTGAGAGTTCATTCCCAGTGTTTCACAGGAGATGTGTTTGGCTCTAAAAGATGTGATTGCGGAGACCAGCTGCAAAAAGCAATGGAAATGATTAAAAAAGAAGGCAAAGGTGTAATTCTTTATATGAAGCAGGAAGGAAGGGGAATCGGACTTTTAAATAAACTAAAAGCTTATGAGCTTCAGGATAAAGGTCTTGATACAGTCGAGGCAAATTTAAAACTCGGGTTCAAACCTGATTTGCGAGATTATGGCATAGGTGCTCAGATGCTTGTTGATCTCGGTGTAAGAAAAATGAGACTGATGACAAACAATCCAAAAAAAATTATAGGACTCGAGGGATATGGTCTTAAAGTAGTCGAGAGAGTGCCGATAGAAATAAATCCAAATGAGAAAAACATCTCATACTTAAAAACAAAAAAGAAAAAAATGGGACATATGCTCGAAAATGTATAGCAGGAGGAATATTATGAAAATAATTGAAGGCGAACTTCAGGCAAAAGGTTTAAAGTTTGCGATAGTTATCAGTAGATTTAACGAATTTATAACTGGTAAGCTTCTTGAAGGAGCAAAGGATGCTCTATTGAGACATGGTGCAAAAGAAGAAGATATTGAAGTTGTAAAAGTTCCGGGCTCTTTTGAGATTCCAATGATCGCAAAAAAAATGGCTTTAAAGGGAACATTCAATGCTGTGATCTGTCTCGGAACTGTAATCAGAGGTGCTACGCCCCATTTTGAATATATTGCGGCAGAAGTGTCAAAGGGAATTGCAATGGCATCAATGGAAACAGGAGTTCCGGTTGTCTTTGGAGTTTTGACATGCGATACAATTGAGCAGGCTGTAGAGAGAGCAGGAACAAAAAGCGGAAATAAAGGATGGGATGCCGCAATGACAGCCATTGAAATGGCACAGCTTTTAAAGAAGCTTTAATTAAATTATATTATATATTAATCATGAAACGCAGGAAAGCTCGTGAGTATGCACTCCAGTTGCTTTTTCAAGCAGAGTTTATTAACAGAGCGCTCAAGAAAAAAGATTTTGAAGAATTCTGGTCTGACAAAGATGAGACGACCGATGTGCAGGTTTTTACAGAAAAACTTGTTAAAGGTACGATAGATAAACTAAAAGAAATTGATAATATGATAGAAAAGGTTTCTGAGAATTGGTTTATTGAACGAATGGCTGCTGTTGATAGGAATATTCTAAGATTCGCAGCTTATGAGTTGTTTTTTCGGAGGGATATACCTTCTGCTGTTACAATAAATGAAGCCCTTGAAATAGCAAAAAAATATTCCTCTTCTGAATCAGTATCTTTCCTTAACGGTATTCTTGACAAACTCGCAAAAGAGGCTGGTAAAGCTTAATGCGCTTTGCTGTAATATCAGATGTGCATGCAAATCTTGAAGCCCTAAAATCTGTTCTTTCCGAAATAGAACGAAGGGGTTTTAATGAGGTTTATTTTATCGGCGATGCTGTTGGTTATGGTCCTGACCCGAATGAATGCGTTGAGATATTAAAAAATGAATGTAAAGTTCTACTTGCAGGCAATCATGATTGGGCGGTTTTAGGGTTGACTGATGTTTCATATTTTAATGACTATGCACGACTTGCGATTGAATGGACTGAAGATATTTTGACTGAAAATAATAAAGATATTCTGAGGCAATTACCGCTTGTCCACGAAGATACTGAAAAAGACAGCTTTTTTGTTCACTCAACTCCCCTGAGACCACAGGAATGGAATTATTTACTAACCCTCAGGGATGCAGAAATTGCGTTTTATTCTATTGGCAATAAAATTTGCTTTCTGGGACATTCACATCAACCTTTTATCATAGAAAAAACTCCGTCAGGAGAACTTTTAACTTACAAAAATAGTACTGTTATTAAAAAAGCAAGTAGATATATAATTAATGCTGGAAGTGTTGGCCAGCCCAGAGACGGAAATCCAGAAGCATGTTGTATTTTTGTTGAAGATGATAGAATAGATATTGTTAGAATTCCTTATGATATAGAAAGGGTTCAGGAAAAAATGCGAATGAATAATCTATCAATACATCTTATTGAAAGGCTTGCAGCAGGGAGATAGATGGTGAGGAAATGAAAAAGAATAAGAAAGTTGTTAATTTATTATGTCTTATATTTTTTATATTAATTTTAATTGTTAAAATTCCATGTTCTGCATCTGCAGAAGAAAAAAATCCGCTCGATACATTAAGAGATTTTACAGTGAGAATGTTTATGCCTGTAAGCGGAAAAATTGTTAATGTTCAGGACAGCAGGGTTATTATAAATATTGGTGCCAGGGATTCAATGCAGCCGGGAATGCGTTTAAATGTCCTGAGAGAAGAAGCTCCATTTAGACATCCTGTTACCAAGCAACTTCTCGGAAGACTCGAATCCCTTGTAGGAAAGATAGAAATAAAAGAAGTCAGCAATGATACATCAACAGCTATTCTTATACAGGGGTCTGCGAGCGAAGGTGATAAAGTAAGAATCTCGGAAATAAAAATTAATCTTTTATTCTGTCAGTCAAAGGGTATAGACTGGGGACTCTCTGATTCATATTATAAAAAACTTAGAGATACGGGAAGATTTAATATGATTGATACTGATCTTGAAACAGACGAGTCTTCAAAAATACTTGAAGAAAGTAGAAAGCAGAATGCGGATGTTGCGTTGTTACTTACAAAAAAACCCGGAGATACAGGGGGCACAATAATTCAAAGATTATTCTATGTTCCTGATGGGATTTTGTTTTCAGAAAAAGAAATAGTGATTCCACCTTCTTTTGCGAAAGAACTTAAAATTGGAGAAGATTATTTTAGTTTTAGCAAAAAAGAAGAAACATTACGCATTGAACTGCCATTTAATGCAAAATTAGTTACAACAGGTGATATTGATGGGGATGGTAAAGAAGAAATTGTTTTAGTGACAGATAAGGATGTAAGATTTTACAACCTTAATATAGATTTAAATCCTGTTCACGGAGACTTGAAAATTGAGGTAGCAAAAACCGATGATTTTATCTGGGTTGATACAATTGACATTAACAATAATGGTAAATCAGAAATAATAGTCACTTCAATGGCTTCGGATGAAGTTGTCTCTTATATTTATGAATTCAATGGTTCAGAATTCAAACTCTTATATAAAGATAATATTTTTATCAAGAAGATACAAAATTTCCTTGTAGGTCAGGCATTCTCTAAAACCGAAGGCTTTGAAGGTCCTGTTTTTAAGATTGTCTGGGATAATGGTTTTAAAAAATCCGGAGATCTGTCACTGCCGCGGGATGTTAATATTTATGACTTTGTTTTTATTGATGATCCTCGACTCGGCAAATTGACAATTGCATATGATGAAAAAGGTCACTTAAATGTTTATGATAATAAAGCAATGAAACTCTGGAAGAGTAATAGTTCTAACGGAGGTTTTTTGACAACATTTAAGAAGTCTTCTCCGTCAATTATGGTTGATAAAGGTGAATGGTCTGTAAAAGACAGGATTTTTATACGGAATGCGAATATTATTTCTGTTGAGAGACAGCCTTTTTTAAATATGATCAAAGGACTCGGGTTTAGAAAATCTATAATTAAAAGCTATCTCTGGAATGGGATGTCAATGGAAGAAAGAATAATGGTGGATAATATTAAAGGCACAATTTTTGATTACACGATTTCTGGAGATACTTTGCTTGTAATAGCAAGTCCTATGTTCGGGGTAAAACCAGGGAATATTCTGAAAGGTGAAAACCCACTTAAAACAGAGTTATTCGTTTATTCTCTTAAAAGGATTTAATAAAGTAAATGTTAAGGTCAGGAAGAGTTCCTAAACATATAGGTATTATCATGGATGGAAACGGGAGATGGGCGGAACAAAGGGGTCTGCCGAGAAATGAAGGACACAGAAGAGGGGTGGAGCGTTCAAAAGAGATTATTGAATTCTCCATTGAGCTCGGACTTAAAGCTTTAACTCTTTATACATTTTCTACAGAAAACTGGCGGAGACCCACTTCAGAGGTATCAACCCTGATGAAGCTGCTTGAAATATATTTGAAAAAGGAACTTGAAAAACTGATAAAAAATGATGTGATATTTAAACCCATTGGTGAAATAGAAAGACTTCCTGAAAATATACAGTCAATTCTTAAGGATGCAGAAATCAGAACATCTCAAAATAAAGGAATGATACTTACCACTGCTTTAAGTTATAGTGGCAGAAATGAGATTCTCAGGGCAGTAAAGAAGGTAATACTCTCTGGCAGAAAGGCAGAAGAATTAACAGAAGAGATTTTTGAATCATATCTTGATACAGCAGGAATTCCCCCTCCTGACCTTATTATCAGGACAAGCGGTGAAATGCGTATAAGCAATTTCTTGTTATGGCAGTCAGCATATTCAGAATTTTATTTTACGGATACTTTATGGCCTGATTTCGGGAAAGAAGAATTGCTTCTTGCGATACAGGATTATCAACGCAGGGACAGAAGATTTGGAGCTGTCAATGTGAGGGCTAATGCATTTTAAAAGAATTGCTGTTGCAGCTATTGTTTTACCCCTGCTTTATTTATATATAATGTTTCTTGACAGAAACTGGTTCTTTTTCTTGATTGCTATTATTTCTGTTATCGCCATTCTTGAATTTTATTCTATGTATAAAGTTTACGGGCTTATCAAATATACAGGAATTGTTTCATGTATTTTTATAACACTTGCCGCAACATTTTATCCTAAAGAAATTATTTCAGCGATTGTAATTTCGGTCATGGCTATAATGATAATCAGACTATTGTTTAAAAAAACGCCTCTTTACTCTTTGCAGGATATTTCAGCGCCTGTAATGGGAATTATTTACATACCATGCTTTATTTCTTTTCAAGTACAATTGAGAGAAATAAGCCCTGTTTGGATTATTTTCTTATATGCAACTGTCTGGTCTGCTGATTCGCTCGCATATTATATTGGCAAGTCTTTTGGTAAAACAAAACTATACAGAGAAATGAGTCCAAATAAAACTGTTGCAGGTGCATGGGGTTCGGTTTCAGGCGGAATTCTTGGCTCATTATTAATAAAATACACCTTACTTGCATCAATAAGTATTTATAATGCTATTGTTGCTGGTATAATAATAGGTACCATAACAATTATTGGTGATCTTGTGGAATCAATGTTTAAACGCGATGCAGGAGTTAAAGACTCCGGTATCCTGATACCGGGACACGGCGGTATTCTTGATAAACTCGATGGTGCATTATTTGCAGGCCCGGTACTTTACTGGATTGTAAGACAAATAAGTTGAAACGCATATCAATTCTTGGCTCAACTGGCTCTATTGGAAAGAGCGCTCTTGATATTGTCCTTGCACACAGGGATAAATTTAATGTAATAGCGCTTACAGCCGGGAAAAATATATTACTCCTTGAAAAACAAATCAATACTTTTAACCCTGAAGTAGTTGCTGTTGCGGATGCTGAAGGTGCTACCGAACTAAGGAGAAGACTTGGAAAGAAATTCAGACATTTAGAGATTCTTTATGGCCAGAAAGGCATATCAGATGTTGCTTCTCTCGAGAATGTTGATTTTGTTCTGTCTGCTATTGTTGGTGCAGCAGGGCTAATGCCAACACTCTCAGCAGTTCGTAGGAGCAGAATAATCGGTCTTGCGAACAAAGAATCACTGGTTATGGCAGGGAGCATTGTTTTTAAAGAAGCAAGAAAATATAAAACAAAAATATTGCCTGTTGATAGCGAACACAGTGCTGTATTCCAATGTCTTCAGGGACAGAAGAGGAAATGTTTAAGAAAAATTATTCTCACAGCATCAGGTGGACCGTTTTCATGTTATCCGGAGAAAGATTTAAAAAAGATAAAGCCCGAAGAAGCTCTTGAACATCCAAACTGGCAGATGGGCAAAAAAATAACTATTGATTCAGCAACATTGATGAATAAGGGGCTCGAAGTTATAGAAGCATATCATCTCTTCAATCTTTCACCGGAAAGAATAGAAGTTCTTATCCATCCCCAAAGTATAATTCATTCGATGGTGGAATTTAATGACAGCAGCATTTTGGCACAACTTTCTGTTCCTGATATGAAAGGTCCTATTGCATATGCAATGAATTATCCCCAGCGACTTGATAATGTAATAAAAAATCTTCCATTACAGAAAATCGGCACCTTAACATTTATGGAACCCGATAATAAGAAATTTCCATGTCTATCTTACGCTTATGAAGCTCTCAAAGAAGGCGGCACAATGCCATCGGTTCTTAATGCCGCAAACGAAGTAGCTGTTAATGCTTTTCTAAATAGAGCTATCGGATTCTGCGACATTCCAGTTATAATAAAAAAGACAATGGAACTCCACACTACCCTGTCAGATCAAAATATCGAGCATATTCTTGAATCCGACAGATGGGCGAGAAAGACAGCGTCTGAAATAATACTTAAAAAAAGAGGTTAAGTAGATGTCAATTTTATCAGCTATATTGTTGCTCGGGATTATAATTTTTGTTCACGAGCTTGGTCATTTTCTCTTTGCAAAATTACTTAAAGTAAAAGTTTTAAAGTTTTCTCTTGGCTTTGGGCCTAAAATCATAGGCAAAAAATATGGAGATACAGAATATCTTCTATCAGCAGTTCCTTTTGGCGGATATGTCAAGATGCTCGGTGAAAACACCGAGACAGAACTTACAGAAGAAGAAAAACCGTTTTCATTCAACTATCAGCCTGTCTGGAAAAGATTTATAATTGTTTTTGCAGGCCCTTTTTTCAACATTGCATTTGCAGCCCTTATCTTTTTCTTCAGCTTTGTAAACGGATTGCCTGTGCTTTTGCCCGAGATTGGAAATGTAATGCCTGATACCCCTGCTCAAAAAGCAGGAATTACGAAAGGAGACAGGATTATAGAAATCAATGGGAAATCAATCTCTCAATGGGATGAAATGACAGAAGTAATTCATAATAGTCCTGGCAAATCTCTTACATTGAAAATATCGAGAGCAAATGAAAATTTAGAGATTAATATAATCCCTGAAAAGAAAAAGACGCAAAATATTTTTGGTGAAGAAAAGGAAATAGGACTTATTGGGATACAACCTTCTGGCAGCACCATGATAAAAAAGGAATCAGTTGGCGAGGCTTTGAAAGACAGTATCGTCAGAACTTATGAAATTGCAGAACTAACCGTTGTGTCTGTTGTTAAACTTATACAAAGGGTATTGCCCATGAATACAATAGGCGGGCCTATTATGATAGTCCAGATGGCAGGAGAACAGGCATCGAAAGGATTTCTGAATTTCTTTATTTTCATGGCGATTATTAACATAAATTTAGGTGTAATAAATTTATTCCCGATTCCAATACTTGATGGAGGCCACATACTGTTTTTCGGAATAGAGGCAATAAGAAAAAAACCTCTTAGCGAAAAATTCATAGCAAACAGCCAGAAAGTAGGACTTGCTATACTGCTTACCCTTATGGTAATAGTTTTTTATAATGATATTTTGAGACTTATAACAGGAAAACAACTTCCGTAAATAAATGAAGAGTTTAATTTTTTAGAATGAAAAATATTAACGAATATCTGAAATATACACATGGATTATACAATTTTATAATCATCCTGCTGTTTTTCTATCAGGCTGCGCTCGGATATAAAATACGTAATATGCGGGTCAGGAAAAATCAAATTCTAACACACATAATAAAAAAACATAGAAAATTTGGTCCTTTTTTTATTTTATTCGGGATATTAGGATTTTCAGGCGGACTTGGAACAGCGTATTTTAATAATGGATATATATTTAAATATACCATTCATTTTTTGAATGGGGTAATTATAATGATTTTGCTGATATTAACTTTTTACGTTTCAAAGCAAATAAGAGCATATGATCAAAAATGGAGAACCATTCACTTTGTTGCTGGTATTTTGATTTTGGTTTTCTATCTGCTCCAGGCTTTTCTCGGATTAAAAATAATAAAAATAATTTAATATTATGTTAAGCCCGTTGACAAATTTTAATTTTTGCCCGATTTAATATTTAAGTATATTTTGGTTAAAGGCATTTTTGCGGTCTAACTGAATTATCAGTTTTATAACAGAGAAATACTTTATGGGCATAATACTTGACAAAAAAAGTTTATTAGAAGAAATAAAAAGACTGAAAGCCAAAAACAAAAGAATTGTTTTTACGAATGGCTGCTTTGATATAATCCATGTCGGGCATATACGCTATTTAAAAGAAGCAAAGAAACTTGGAGATGTTCTGATAATTGGTATGAATTCAGATGTGTCTGTCTCAAGAATAAAACCAGGAAGGCCTGTTAATTTTGAACAACATAGAGCAGAGGTGCTTTCCTCTCTTGAAATGGTAGATTATGTGGTAGTTTTTGATGAGGACACACCATATGAACTTATTAAAACAATAAAACCAGATGTGCTCGTAAAAGGTGGAGACTGGAAAAAGGAAGACATCATAGGCTCTGACATCGCCAGAGAAACCCATAGCCTACCTTATTTAGAAGGCATCTCAACCACAGCCATAATAGAGAAAATCAAGAAGCTCTAACCCATCTTCCTAATTCGGATGGATACGATGATTTTCTTCTAATTTATATTTGAAGTGAGCTATATTGAAGTCATAATATTTCCGCCTTCGAAGAATGATGATTTCGTTGACCCTAAAAATGCAATTGAAATAATACAGAAATTGCGAAATTGAAAATAGGCTCAAGGCGTTAGGCTTTTTTATTTGCTCTTCGCTCGTTGCTCTTTGCCATGTTCCCCCTTTGTCAATTTAGTTATAAGGTTGTTTATTGGCAATAACTCAATTTATGAACCAAAATAAACTACCTTAATATAAGAACATAGCTCTATTTTATATTTTGATGTAGTTACCTATTTTATCTCTGAGGCTTACGCTTCGACTTCAGCCTCAGTAAAAAGAGACCCGTGATTTTGTTTCATAAATTGAATTATTGCCATTTCATTATGTTAATAGTTGTTTGCCACGAACTATAAGCTATTCGCTTTATGTTATTTGATAAACGCAATAACGCAATAACGCAATAAACGCAATAAACGCAATGAACGCTATAAACGCTATTTGCCTTCAACCTTCTTTTTGAGCTTTGCTCCTTACGATTTGAGCTGTACGTTATTGTTTTTGCTTTATACTTCAGCCTTCAGCCTAAAGCCTTCAGCCTTTTTTTGCTATTCGCTCTATGTTATTTGATAAACGCAATAACGCAATGAACGCTATAACGCTATAAACGCCTTTTGCCTTCAGCCTTTTATGATCTATGACCTGTGAAAAATGTCTACATTTTTCGGGTTAATCACTTATCTCTTAAGGAAAAAAGAATAACCAAAGTGTGACATTTTAAAATAGTAACATCACTGGAATTTTGTATGCTCGACTTAAAAATTCTCTTTTGCTATACTTCACTTATAGTGTCCTCCTGTTTTGGATATTTTTGTTATGATGAGCCCTATTTTATCCAATAAGTAGGTTATTCTACGATGATTTAATTACTGTTTTTCTACGATTTTTATGCAACTGGCAGGTAAAGAATAGGCCATGCTTTTATAAATTTTTACAGGACACTACTGAACTGATACATAAAATTGTCATGATACAATTATTTGAATCGAATAATCATTATTGGCTATGAGTTCAAGAAAATTTTTTGGAAAAACATGGTGGGGAAATGCCTGGGTTGAAGCTATGGAGAAGATCGACTATAACACCAATCGCCTCCCCAGGGGAAGAAGATATGCTAATAATGGTAGCGTCAGAGAGATCAAACTCGAAGATGTAAGGGTTATTGCAAAGGTTCAGGGTTCAATGCCCAGACCATACAATATAAAAATAAAGCTCAGGCAATTCAGCAGCAAACAAATAGAAAAGATAAAGTCTATTGTTTCATCCAACCTTTCTATTGCCTCTGAATTAACTCTGGGAAAGCTCCCGGAGTCCATCCTCGAGATTCTTGATAAACAGGGTATTTGTCTCTTACCAGAAAATTGGAAAGACCTGGAAGCAAACTGTTCCTGTCCTGACTGGGCAAATCCTTGCAAACACTTAGCAGCGGTATATTACATCATAGCCAATGAAATTGATAAAAATCCTTTTCTCCTGTTCAATTTACGTGGGATTTCAACAGAGACCCTTACCCAAGCAGCGGGGCTTACATCGACCTTTCAGATGGAACAGAAGGTACAGGGCAATGATACCTTTATCCCCCTCTACCAGCTGGTCAACAAAGAGATACCTTCTGATCTGGAAGACCCCGTCCTGTCCTTCCCTGCCCTTGACATTACTTCCCTTTTCACTCTTCTCACTGATAACCCGCTTTTTTATCCTGATGGCGATTTCAAAAAGATTTTGCTTCAGGCATATAAAGATGTTGCTAAGGAAATAGAATCACTTACCATTGTAGATGAGAGCCCGTCATTGAGAGCCATAGACTTTCATCTACTATATACTTCTGAAGGTATGAAGGTTTTTATAACAACACATGGAGTCAATTCAGATGACCTCAATTCACTGTTACATCATATCGTATCCGATGGCCGTAGAACTGTTAACAAAAGACTCTCAGTAAGGATTCCAGAAATAATCGAAAATCGCATCAGGCTTATAGAGAAGCAGGGTATCGTAGTCCCCCCAGGTTCTGTTTTCGATCTTTTTCTGAGCCTGCCTTTTGACACTACCCTGGGTAATAATTCCCTTTCATCACGATTCTTTAACATCTTAACATCTGTTGCCCTTGCTCTCATACGTTCAGCATCTTTTGTCCCTGAAGTAGTCATGAAGGGCGGGCATGATTTTTCGATTCGATATATACCACTCATACATGATGAAAAGATTCAGCAGGCACTTGATTATCTTATAGCTATAAAGCCTCCCACTTTAGGCATCAGAGATGCAGATGAGAGCATACTGAGCGATGAAGGTGTGTATGATGTCCTATCAATGATCCTTACCCATATTGTTCATCGCTACGGTAATGGGAGAGCTGGGAGAGATAAGCTTTGCAGGGCCTTTTTTTTAGGTGATATATACAAGGCAAGGAGATTTGAGGAAAGACATACGGGAAAGGCTGTTGCTGACTGGCTTGAAAGGCTCTCTGTAAGAAAGAAGGACATCTCACCTGTAATCAGGATTGAGACATCACCAGATGACCGGTTTAGCGTCTATATAGATGTAGAAAACAAAAGGGATCCGATTTCGCCTGTATTGTCCCTCTCAGAGGTCTTTGATGCTAAAGAGACCATATTTTCCTGCCCTGCAGATATAGTCAGGACAGATGTATCGAGACAGATTGCAATTGCATCTGAGTACATGCCAGAGCTGAAGAAGATATTAAACAGAAAAGGGGAAAGCGGTGCACTTATTGACCTTGAGGATATGGCACGCTTTATGACTGATGTTTCAAACGTACTGACACTGCTGGGTATCAGGCTTATTATTCCAAAGGAATTGAGAAATCTTGCTACCCCACGTATTAACATCAAGGCTAAAACTAAGGATGAGAAAGCCATCTCTTACCTTTCACTTGAGGAGCTCCTCCAATTTTCATGGGAGATTGCAATCGGAGATAGAGCCATTTCAAAAGACGAATTCATCAAGCTTGTAGAGTCAGCAAGAGGGCTTGTGAGATTCAAGGATCAATATGTCCTGCTTAACTCTGAAGAGGTAAGAGGTCTTCTTGAGAGACTCAAAAAGCCACTGCCCCGTTTATCTTCCATGGAGCTTCTGAGATCAACACTCACAGGAGAGATAGATGGTATACCCTTTAATCCAGATGCCGTACTGAAGAGGATTGCAGATGATCTTAGGAGACTGGAGGATATCGAGATCCCTTCTACACTCAATGGACGTCTGAGGCACTATCAGGACAGAGGTGTTAAGTGGCTCTATTCAAATACTATAAAAGGTCTTGGCTCCTGTATTGCTGATGACATGGGGCTTGGAAAGACTATCCAGGTAATCACCCTCATATTAAAACTTAAGGAAGATAGGAAACTGAGGAATCCCGTGCTTGTAATCTGTCCGACGACTCTCATTGGGAATTGGCATAAGGAATGTCAGAGGTTTGCACCATCCCTATCTGTTCTGGTGTATCACGGTAATGAAAGGAATCTATCCATAAAAAATAAAGATGTGGTCATTACTAGTTACGGCATCTTAAGACGGGATAATGAGAAATTCAGTGAAAGGGAATGGGCAGTGGTAGTTATTGACGAGGCACAAAATATAAAGAATCCTGATACGGATCAGACGAAGGCAGTAAAATCCCTTAAGGCTGAATCCTTTATTGCAATGAGTGGAACACCTGTTGAAAACAGGCTCACCGAACTCTGGAGCATCTTCGACTTCATAAACAGGGGGTACATGGGGCAACTCCGAAGCTTCCAGAGGAGGTATGCCATCCCAATAGAGAAGTATAGAGATAAAGAAAGGATCGAGCAGCTCAGGCGTGCAACAGAGCCGTTTATACTGAGGAGGCTCAAGACAGACAGGTCTATCATAAGCGACCTACCTGATAAGATGATCTTTGATGAATACTGCTATCTTACAAAAGAACAGGCTGCTCTTTATAAACAGGTGGTAGACGGCATAATGAAAGAGATTCAAATGAGAGAAGGGATTGAAAGGCGGGGGCTGATATTCAAGCTTATCACCTCACTCAAACAGATATGTAATCACCCTGTTCACTATTCAAAAAAGGGGAAACCACTTAAGGAGCTTTCAGGCAAATCAGAGAAGACCATAGAGTTAATACGGAAGATAATATCCATGAAAGAAAAGGCATTGCTCTTCACCCAGTATAAAGAAATGGGAGAGCTGCTTACTGATATGATTAGAAGCGAACTTAAAGAGGAGCCTCTCTTCTTACATGGAGGCATACCGAGGGCTAAAAGAGACAGTATGGTTGAGGACTTTCAGGAAAGGGATTTGCATAAATTGATGGTAATCTCCCTGAAGGCTGGAGGTACAGGGCTGAACCTTACCAGGGCAACAAGTGTAATACACTATGACCTCTGGTGGAACCCCGCTGTAGAGGCGCAGGCAACGGACAGGACATACAGAATAGGGCAGGAGAAAAATGTAACTGTCCACCGTCTCATCACCATAGGGACATTTGAGGAAAAGATTGACGAGATGATCAAGGCTAAAAAGGAGCTTGCTGATTTAACTGTTGCTACAGGTGAGAAATGGATTACAGAGCTCTCTGACAAGGATTTAAAAGAAATATTCAGTCTATCAAAAGGGTAAATAAACAGTTTGATTTTAAGGCAGTGCTCTTTTGCATAAAGGAGGAATCGGTCTATTAATTGCCCCTTCCTCCTTGCCTTTTCTTTATTTTATATTGGTCAATTTAATTTGAGTTTTTTGGTCAGTTTAATGTGAGAGATA
>Ga0078972_1002538_pt1 | contig 59716 bp, 53 predicted proteins | sample YelNatPaOPGAMG01_FD_67568 | JGI IMG/M metagenome (GOLD analysis project Ga0078972, IMG submission 67568) | Hot spring thermophilic microbial communities from Obsidian Pool, Yellowstone National Park, USA - OP-RAMG-01 (SPADES assembly) (version 2) | ecosystem: Environmental > Aquatic > Thermal...
GAAAGGAAGTAGGTATTGTGAACTGAAAAATACTGAAGAGTGAAGAAAGGCTTCGCCTCTCTTCAACTAAGTAGGGTGGGCGGGACTACTTAAAGTAATGTGCTAAATAGCATCTTCTTATAGTTAACCTAATAACTTGCTGTACAAAAAAGTTTTAATCTACCATTACGATTAGAATTCGTTTCTTATTTTTCCCTAATCAAAAATCTCTGTTAAAAAGTTAATAGATTGGCTATAATAGAAAAATTTTAACAAAAAAATTAACAAATATGAAATACGAGTTGATAACTTTTAGAATTTTCATCTATGTTGCACATAAGTGATATAAGAAATGCCAACTTTGAAGGTATTTTTGAAATAGCCAAGATGTTAAAGGATAAAGGTTTCCAATGTTATGTTGTCGGAGGCATAGTTAGAGATTTGCTTCTCTACAAATCAATAAACGATGATGCAGAATGGGACATAACAACAGATGCAAAACCTGAGGAAATTGTAGAAATCTTTTCTAAAAAAAGAATAAAAGTCATACCTACTGGCATAAAGCATGGCACTGTCACGGTTATATACAAAGGGAAAATGTACGAAATAACAACTTTTAGGATAGATAAAGACTACAAAGACGGTAGGCACCCTTCTGAAGTAATATTTACATCAAGCATAGAAGAAGATCTATCAAGGAGAGACTTTACAATAAACGCCATGGCTATTGATATAATTGATGAAAAGTTTATTGATCCCTTTGGTGGTATGAGTGATTTAGAAAAAAATATTATAAGGGCTGTAGGTAATCCCGAAGTCAGATTTTACGAAGATGGACTCAGACTCATGAGAGCATGCAGGTTTGCAGCAAAATTAGATTTTACAATAGAAGAAAAAACATTAGAAGCAATCAAAAAAAACAAGGAGAATCTAAAAAGAGTTTCTATTGAAAGGATTAGAGATGAGCTAATTAAGATGCTAATAGCAAAAAGAACTTCTGTAGGTATTGAATACATGAGGATTTCGGGACTTTTGGATATAGTATTACCCGAACTTAGTAACTGCTATGGAGTCTCACAAAACATATACCACAAATATGATGTGTACACCCATAGTTTAATAACATCAGATGCAGTAAGCAAAATTTTAGGTGATGTAAATGATAAAAAAAGGATATACAGATTGAAGTTAGCGGGATTGTTACATGACATTGCTAAACCAATTACTAAAAACGAAGTTATTGATAATGGTGTTGATCATTCAACTTTTTACAATCATGAAGTCATAGGTGCCAGTATAACAAAAAGGATAATGAGAAGGTTAAGATTTAGTAACGATGACATAGAGTATGTTACTAGACTAGTAAGACATCACATGTTTTACTACACCGAAGAGTGGACAGACAGCGCAGTAAGAAGGTTTATGAGGAATGTTGGACTTGACTTACTTGACGATCTATTCGTTTTGAGGGAAGCTGACAGGATAGGTAGTGGGAAAAGGCAACCCGGCAGTGTATCCATATCAAAATTAAAAGCTCGTATTCAAAAGATAATAGAAGAAGAAAATGCTATTTCACTAAAGGATTTAAAAATAAATGGATACGATATAATGAATGAGTTAGGTATAAAACCCGGTCCCACAATAGGAAAGATATTAAATTCACTTCTTCAAATAGTTATTGATGACCCCTCACAGAATGAGAAGGAGAAACTACTCAGTCTAGCAAAAGAAATACACAATAATCTCACCTTTCAACCGGAAGAAGAAAAGCCACATTTATAGTATTTCCCAAAGTACTTCAATCAAATTAAAGGAAATGTATAAAGTTTTGTATATATTGGATGTGATCTATTTAAATCGCTTTTAAATAAATGAAAATTATCAACCTCATAACTACCAAAATCAAAATTTCTGTAATCATCAATTACTCTGCTTAACCCAACACTAGGTAAGAAATTAAACCTTGATAATGTAATATGCGGAGAGAAAGGCCTATCATCTTTAGGTATACCTATCATGTACAACCTACTTTCTACAAAATTAAATAGTTCCTTCAATCCCTCACTACCTTCAACACCAATCCAAAAAACTCTTGGATTATTAACATTTGGAAAAACACCAACTCCCTTTAAACTCAAACTAAACTTCTTTAAGTTAGAATCTAACAAAGATTTTATTATGCCATCCCTCTTATCCGTTTCACCTATAAACTTAACCGTAAGGTGAATATTTTCAAGAGGCACAACTTTACCCCTAAATTTCTTCACTTCACCGATCACTGGTATGAAAGAATCTTTTACTTCGTTTGGTATCTCTATCGCTAAAAACAACCTCTCTAGCATTCAAATACCTCAACATCAACAACTTTATCGTTGTCTTTTAGGTTTATAGCCCTCATTCCTCTTGCCGGCCTACCCATAATTGAGATATTTGAAGCAGGCATCCTTATTATCATACCTTTCGAAGTTATAATGACAAGATCATTTTCCTCTTCAACAGACAAAACTCTTACAACCTTGCCAGTTTTTTCACTCACACCAAAATATATTACCCCTTTTCCTCCTCTACCCTTAACATTTATTTCACTCATTTTTAATCTTTTAGCATAACCATCTTCTGTGACTATAACCATATCTTTTTTATCACTATACTTAACAAGGCCAACTATACTATCTCCCTCCCTTAGCCTCATTCCTATAACACCCCTTGCAGACCTTCCCATAGGTCTTACTGTTCTTTCGGATATCCTTGAAGCCAAACCGTTAGCACTACACAAAATGATATTATCATCTCCACTAGTAAAGATAGCATCAACAAGAACATCGCCTTCGTCGGTATTCAATGCTATTATACCCGTTGACCTTATATTTTTAAATTCACTAACATTAACCTTCTTGATTATTCCCCTTTTAGAAATCATGGTAATGAAACCTTTTTCATCTCTGTCAAAAACAACTATACTCCTTATAAAATCATCATTGGGTATATTTATAAGTGTCCTTATATTTGTACCTCTCGCAACTCTCGAACTCTCGGGTATTTTATAAACATCCAATGAGTAAGCCTTCCCCTTCTCTGTTAAAATAAGCACCTCATCATGAGTATTCGCAATAATAAGATGTTCAATACTATCATCTTCCATCGTGGATATCGTTGAAACTCCTCTCCCACCAGCCCTTTGAGATTTGTAAACCGTCAAGGGGAGTCTCTTTATCATACCTATCTTCGTTATTATTATTACAACATCCTCTTTCTGTATAAGATCCTTATCATCAACATTCTCAATAGAACCGTACTCCACAACCGTCCTTCTGGCATCACCATAATTATCAGCAAGGTACTTAAGATCCATTTTTATAATATCAAGTACTTTTTTTTCGCTAGACAAAATAGACTTTAGGTACTCTATCATACTTAATACTTCCTTGTATTCCTTCTTTAAATCTTCCACTTCAAGTGAGGTTAGTTTTTGAAGTTTCATATCAAGAATTGCTTGAGATTGCACATCAGTGAATTTAAACTCCGATTTGAGTTTCTCCTTAGCTTCCGATGGTGAAGATGATTTCTTTATCAACTCTATAACTCTATCAATGTTGTTAATTGCTACAAGCAGTGCCTCAAGTATGTGTAACCTATCTTCCGCCTTCTTTAATTCAAATTTTGTTCTCCTAATAATTACATCTTTTCTATGCTCAACATAATAATGAATTAACTCTTTTAAACTAAGGACCCTCGGCTGATTATCAACAAGTGCCAACATATTCATACCAAAAGTTTGTTGAAGTTGAGTATGTTTGTATAGTTTATTAATGACTACACGAGGTTCGACACCTCTCTTCAGCTCAATAACAATTCTTATACCATCTCTATCTGACTCATCCCTTATATCCGAAATTTCATCAACAACACCAGACTTAACTAATTCAGATATTCTCTCTATTATCGCTGTTTTCTTAACTTGGTAAGGTATCTCAGTTACTACTATCACATCCTTACCATTCTTTAACTTATCAAGTTTAATTTTAGCTCTTATGATCAATCTCCCATCGCCAGTTTCATAGCCCTTAATCATCTCATCGTCAGCGATAGCAATACCACCAGTTGGGAAGTCAGGACCTTTAACAAACTTAAGGAGATCTGAAACGGCACAATCAGGATTATCAATGTAATAAACTGTAGCATCAACAACCTCTTTGAGGTTGTGAGGTGGAATATTTGTTGCCATACCAACAGCTATACCACTTGTACCGTTGATAAGCAAATTGGGTAGCATTGAAGGCAAAACTTCAGGTTCTTCCAATGAATTATCAAAGTTAGGTCTAAAACTAACAGTCTCTTTCTCTATATCCTTAAGCATCTCTTCAGCAAGTTTCGTAAGCCTGGCTTCAGAGTACCTCATGGCAGCGGGAGGATCACCATCAATAGAGCCAAAGTTACCTTGTCCATCAATTAGAGGATACCTCATATTAAAATCTTGCGCCATTCTAACCAAAGCATCGTATACCGAAGCATCACCATGCGGATGGTACTTACCTAATGCATCACCAACAATCCTAGCACACTTCTTATAAGGTTCATTATGCCTAACACCTAGCTCATGCATAGTGAAAAGAATTCTTCTTTGCACAGGTTTTAAGCCATCCCTAACATCGGGCAAAGCTCTACTAACAATAACACTCATCGCATAAGTAAGATAAGATTTCTTGACTTCATCCTCTAGAAGAGAATCTATTATGTCACCCATACAAAAAAATTTTTAACGATTAAACACAAAAAAATCACCTTAAGGCACTTTGTCGACACTCACAACAAAGTTTGTTGAGAAATTGAAAATCCTTGAACTCAGCTTTCACAAGATGAGGCCTGCAACTTCAACTATCTTACTTAGGAAATTACGAAATTTTTTGGTAATTATCCTAAAAGCTCAAGCACTCCAATATGAAAGTTATATTTTTTTAAGAATATAATTTCAACATGAAATTTCTTAAAGAATTTTATTCTCTGATTTTTGTTTTACTTTTTATCATTGGAGTAAGTGGTATGACTTTTGGTGTTGATTTTGAAGAACTTGAATCTAACATAAACAAAAACAGAAAAGATATAACTTTGGATAATGGCCTTAATGTTATACTTCTAAGGATTGAAGGAGCACAGAGCGTTAATATACTCTTGGGGGTAAAAGCTGGAAGTCTTTATGAAGATAAAGTTGGATTAGCTAACTTAACATCTGAATCATTACTATTCAAAAACAAAAAGTATGGATTCATGGAAATACCCAAAAGTATTGAATCAGTAGGTGGTGTTATTGATACTTCGTGTGATTACGATTACTCAACTATTTCTATTAAGGTTCTATCAAGTGATATTTTTGACTCATTGTCAAAACTAAAAGATACAATAGATAACTTTTATGTTGATGATGAGGTACTCAACATAATTAAGCCTAACATAATTAGTTCGCTTAAATCCAAAGAAGATGATCCGTGGGAAGTCGGTAAAAAAGCTTTTTGGAAAGTCTTATATGGTGATCATCCCTACGGTAGAGATGTACAAGGAGATGAAAGCATAATTTCACTTACGAAAGAAGATGTAATGAGGTTCTTTAATGATTTCTACAAGCCTGATAATTCATTCCTCATAGTTGTTGGTGGATTTGATTTAGGTAAAGTCGAAGACTTTATCAAAAAAGAATTTTCAAAGTGGAGTGAGAAGAGTAAGAAAGTATCTTTACCAGAGGTAAAAGAGTTGAATCCAACTAACCAGGTCATCGTGAAGAAGGATTTGAAACAGGCTACCATTAGAATTGGTCATCTGTCTACAAACATAAAAGACAAAAACAGTTATGCTCTCAAGGTTCTAAACTTCATAATAGCCGGTGGTGGTTTTGGTTCTAGACTAATGGATAAAATCAGAGAGAAAGAAGGGCTTGCTTATGGTGTTTTTAGTAATTTTTTCATAGATAGGTTGATGGATGGATACTTCTTTGTTGGCACACAAACAGAGAATAAAAATGTTGATAAGGTTATATCTATTATTACGAACGAGCTTAGGGATATTGTACAGAATGGGGTGAGTGAAAAGGAATTAGAGGATGCGAAGAATTTTGCCAAAGGTTCATTACCTTTGAGTATGGAAAGTTTTTCTTCATTATCTTCGTATCTCTTGACAGAAAAGTTGTATGGTCTTGAGAGGAATTATTTTATTAAATCTATAAAAGAAATTTCCGTAATTAAAATTGATGACTTAAAGAGGGTGGCAAGGGAGTATATTAATCTAGACAAATTATCTTTTGTTGTTGTCAAGGGGGAGTAGATGGAGAAGAAAGAATTACAGTTAGAACTACCTGAAAACATAGAGGTTACGCATTATTCAAATCTTGTTATAATATCGTTTAATGAGGATGAGTTTATACTTGATTTTGCTAGAGTTATGCCGGGTAATAGGAATCCAAGAATCGTTTCTAGGATTATTTTAAATCCCAAAAATGCAAAGAGGTTAGCAGGTTTATTATCATCTAATGTGTCAGATTATGAAAATAAATTTGGTGTTATAATTTTACCGGAGATAAAGAGGGATGTCCACTAACAATTCTTTGAAAAATAAAGTTATTTTCATAACTGGTGCTACTGGTACCGTTGGTGGGAGTATACTAAGGTATATTGTTGAGAATTTTTACGATGATTTTAAGGCTATAAAGGTTTTGAGTAGAGACGAGTATAAATTGTTCAGGTTAGTTGAGGAATTCAAATCATTGGACAAAAACAACAAAATAATACCTAGACTTGGTGATATAAGGGATAGAGAGGCGATAACCTCTTATCTTAGTGGAGTTGATATAGTTATTCATTCAGCGGCTTTGAAGAGAGTTGAGTTTGGGGAATTTTACCCTTATGAGGTTATAAAGACCAACATTGAAGGTACAAAGAATATTGTTGATGCTTGTATTCAAAACAAAGTTAATAGAGCGGTGCTTGTCAGCACCGATAAAGCAGTAGAACCTACCAGTATATACGGTGCCACTAAACTTTGCGCTGAAAGGCTTTTTATTGCTGCTAACATAGAAGAGAGGAACAATTTTAAAACTCTCTTTTCCGTTGTTAGGTTTGGCAATATAATAAATAGTAGAGGAAGCATATTTGAGATTATTCAAGATAAGAAAAAGAAAGGTGAACCTGTTGAATTGACGCATCCCGATATGGCTAGGTATTGGATAACCAAAGAAGATGTTAGTAAGTTTGTTGTTGAAGTTATTAATCTTATGACAGGTGGTGAGATTTTCATACCTAAAATGTCATACTCCAAGGTTATTGATATAATCAAGGAATTGTACCCTTCTGCTGAAATTGTTATTACTTCACCTAGACCAGGTGAAAAAATAAATGAGTCGTTAATTTCTGAATACGAAAAGAATATAGCCTTTGATTACGAAAACATGTTTGTTATCTATCCTGAAATAATAAATGCTAAAAAACCTCACGACACTACCTTTTTGGAAGATCATCCAAAGTCGTTAATTTTACCCTAATAGGTGATTTTGTTGAAAAACAGGCAATAGCCTGTTTCAGATTAAACCTGCTTCTTTATTAAGAATTAGTACGAACTTTAAGCAACCTCCCACCCGCCCACCCAATTTTATGGAGAGGGAGTTACACCCCCTCTCCACTCCCTAGAGCAATTTGAATAAAAAGTGTAAAAGTATTTAATTAAAAAAGTGCTATGAAGCACCTCGTATGTTTCCCATTGAGAATGGTTTATTCAGCTAAGTGCTATTTAGTACATTGCTTTTAGCAATCCCCCCACCACCCGCCCAATTAAGTAAGGGATACTCCGTATCCCTTAACCCTGTAAGCACTTTTTCTTTCAGTAAGGAAGTAAGTATTGTGAACTGAAGAGTTAAGAGAGGCAGAGCTTCATTAGTTTATAAGAGAATCTATTCCTAAATTCGGTTTCGCAATTTGTACAATTAATCCTCTTTTTACTGTTAATTCTGACCTTTTTTCTGTCAATTCCGAGCGAAGCGAGGAATCTCAAGTAGCTCTTTCAATGCATTCAGTTTGAATTCTTCACTTCGTTCAAGAGATTCTTCACTCCGTTCAGAATGACTTTTGGAATACCCTTCTTGAATTATTGATACTTAAAAAAAGTTGTATTATTATATTCTAATAGAGGTGAAAGTATGAGGTACATTAATTTACTTATCCTTTCTTTTGTTGTTTTGTTTTCTCTTTCTTTCTGTACTACTCAACAAACGCAAGTTGTTGTGAATACCAATTACTCAACCAATTATCAAACTAATACATACTTCGTAACAAATAGTGGTACCAATGCTGTTTTTTCGTTGTCAATCAATGATGGAACTACCGTTCAGTATGTTTTTAGGATTTTTGGGACTATAACAAACACTAATTACCTTCAAGCTTTGTATGCTGATGTCTCAAATGTTGGGGTTTTTAATGCTGTTTTTACTTCTCCTACAAATTTTTATATACCTATTGTTTTACCTACCAACTTTTCATTATCTTACCTTGTCGTTTCATCAGTGACTACTAACGGGAATCATTATTCACAAGGCTTTAACTTGTTTGTTTCTAACATTCCATCAGTTAGAATTACTAATTTTTCAACAAATTTTATTATCACATCTACAGATGTGAGTATATTAGGAATAACTGAAGTTTCATCACCTGATGATATAACCAATGTTAGTGTCATAGTGTCAAATTCTTTAACAAATTTTACTAATGAGGCAATCACTAATTCTTCAACCTCTTGGACGAACTTAATAAAAGCAATTCATTTTTCGAATTCTCTTTCTTTGGCTGGTGGCTTTAATTATGTAAAAGTTAAATCTATTTCATCTGCAGGTGTGACAGGTGAAACGAATTTAACGATATTGAAGTCTCTTTTCTTGATAGATGGTAATTATGAATCTTCTTGGAATGGTGCTAAACTTCTTGCGTATTCAACGAATACTAATTACCTTAGCTATGGCTTAAGCTCTATAAGGCTTACAAATGATTCGTATTTCCTTTACATATTCGTTAGTAATACCTATGTGCCTAACCTAGGTGACAATGGGCTAAAGATCTCTATTTCAATTGATACTAACTCACCTAGTGGGCTATCTAATGATGCTTGGGTGGGTGCTTCTCAACCTGGAAGGTTTGTTTTTGAGCCTACGAATGGCAATTACCCTGACATACAGATACAGATTAGGCTAAAGAGTTCAAATCAAATAAACGGAGCTGCTGTTTATGTTGTATCTTCTAATAATTGGACTAATGTCGCTAACACTTGGACACCTAACTTAAATGGTTGTATGTTTGGTGTTAATAACAAGGTTGGTTGGGAGGCTGCAATACCGCTTAGCTTGATAGGTTTGACTAATGGTAGTACTCTATCAACTATAGTTGTATTAGGTAGGCCTGATGGTGATGCTAAAAATAGTGCTTTGTTTGTATTGCCTGAAAGTCCATCTAACGAAATAACAACTAACGATGATTACTTTACAAATGTCATAAGGGTATGGTCTTCTAACTATACAATTTCTTATTAGGAGGTAATGTATGAATAGGGTATTTGGTTTATTAACTCTTTTTGTTTTGTTTTTCTCTTTCTTATATAGCTGCACACATGCGCCGATGGTAACAGGTACTTATGAAGTAACTACGAATGTAGAGGTCAAAACTAATGTATACAAGACTAATGGTCTTTATATTGTTGAGTTTGTTTCTAATGTCTATGAGCCTTTGCCTACTGAACTTTTGGTTTATGTTTACACGAATACAAATTTAAATACTTGGACAAATCATGAACTTTATTATTGGTATACTGACAATGGGCAGAATGGCTATGTTTCAAAGCTAAGTAATTACAATGAGTTTTTGGTATTCAAAATAACAAATTTTGATGTTAGGAGGAAGATAGGTATAAAGCTTAGGGCTAATTCTTCTTGGAGTCCTCAGGAACCAATAAAAAGTGAGAATGGTCCCATGTATGACAGGATTATAACTATACCTCTTTATACGATAACTAACTCAAATGTTATCAAGGTTTCAAATGTTGTAGGTACTAATGTTTACCTTACAAATTTTGTTTCTTACTCTATTTCTACGCCGGGGAAGGTTTTTGTTCATTCGCCTGCTAATTGGTGGGAGAGTTTTCCATACTTCTTTGAGTATGAGACAAACATTTACAGGGACCCGCCAACTAACAAAATTTTTGAGTGGTTTGGTGCTGAGTATCAGGGTAGTGGTGTAACTTACTTCTTGTTTTATGCTCCGAATGTTAGGAGAGTTTGGGTAGCGGGGGATTTTAGTAGTTGGGAAAAGGTAGATATGTACTTTAGTAAGGATAGGGTTTGGTGGTGGGCTATAGTGTCAAATACCTCTCCCGGGCAGAAGTACAAATTTGTCATAGAAAAGTACAATGACACAAGTTTACATTGGATTTCTGACCCCGGAGCTAAGAAAAATATTTATTCACCTGCTATGGATAGTGGAGGTAATGAATCGGTGATTATTGACCATTCTTCGTACACTTGGCAATCTAGTACTTGGCAAAGGCCTGGGTATGAGTATCCAATAATATATCAGTTACACATAAGAACTTTTAACACCAATGGTCCCGGTGATTATTACGGCTGGGGAAGTTTTGAAACCGCTATAAATAAGTTTGATTACCTGACTAATTTAGGTATCACTGCTATAGAACCTTTGCCTATTATGGAGTTTGCCGGTGACCAATCTTGGGGATACAACTATGTTCTCTTTTATGCTCCTGAAAGTGCTTATGTTGGTACTAACCTGACTACTGTCAATACATTCAAAAAATTCGTAGACGAAGCACACAAAAGAGGTATGGCTGTAATACTTGACCTTGTTTTCAATCACATAGGACCTGGGGATGATATAATAGCAGCAATTGACCCTGCTAATGATTGGAATAATCCTCAAACATACTGGTATAGTGGTGCTACTCCTTGGGGACCAAGGTTCAATTATTCTAATCCTATTGTATATAAATTTTTGGTAGATAGCGCTAAATATATGATGAAACACTACAAAATTGATGGCTTTAGGTTTGATGCTACTTACTACATAGCGTATAATAATTATTCTTCAGATGGTGGTAATTTTTTATACAATATGACGAGGGAACTTAGGAGTTTTGCAACTAATGATGGTAATGGTCCTAATTTGTTGCTAATAGCGGAGAATTTGCCTAATTGGGCTTGGATAGGTGATAAAACGGGTGGTGCTTTTGATTCGCAGTGGAATGTTGACATATCTCATGAGCTTAAGAATCTATTCATTACAGGTCCATTGGCTGTTGATGTAAGCAACATATCAAGTTATATACAATGTAGTGGTTTGGATAATGTGCTTAATAATCAAAATCCTTATGGCTTGGTGGCGGTACAGTATTTGAGTTCACACGATGAGGTGGCTAATGGTAAGAGAAGACCGGCAAGAGATTTGAAAGATAGGGGTAGTTGGGGGGATAGTGAATATGACGCACAGGCTCAGACTATAACTGCTTTGGCTACTGTAATAATGGCTAGAGGTTATCCAATGATATTCATGGGTGATGAGTTTCTAGAGGGGTATTATTTTGGTAATCAAGAATACTTTAGAGATGACCAACCTATAACATGGGCTAACTTAACAAATACTAGAGCGTCTAACACCATGAGGGCAGTAAGGGATTTGATAAATATAAGAAAAACAGAAATAAACAAACCTTGGTATGTTGATATACAAGTCATTCATGTAAATAATACTGCTAAAGTCATAGGCTTCAGTAGGGGCGATAGCATATATGTGATAATTAACTATGATAAAGTGAATTACACCAACTCTACTAGTTATGGGATACCCTTTCCTAGTGCAGGTACATGGAACTTGATATTTAAACATCCGAGTGGTGATTATGGCGATTCTTGGGCTGATTCTCGCCTAACACCCTCTGTTAGCTATTCCGGTAGTGGCAATGTTAACATAAACATACCAGAATACGGAGTACTCATTTACAAGAAACAATAAATCTTGTAGATTAGAGGTAATTTTTTAACTACCAGTATTCGCTATGGAAACATTAGCATCGTGCTTCGGATCAAGGCTAGTGTTTAATGTCCCTAAACCAGCAGCATCAGCCGTTATATCAGCAGGATTACCAGTCCCATCGTCAGGGTCATGGTAAAGTTTACTAATAGTTGAATAAACGAAACTATTTTTTGAAATTGAATGAAACTTTAAATCTACTCCATCCTCGTATATTGCCCAAGGAGTTGACGCAGTAGTACCAGTAATACTACACTCGTAAATTATTAGATTAGTTGTGCCTCCCGTATTTGTAATGTATATTACACTCTTTTTAGAACCACTTGAAGAGTCGTTAGTTATGTACGACTTTGAAATTACAAGGAACTTAGAATCGTATATGTATATACCACCGCCTAGCGGTGAGCTATTACCTTGTACCTCTGCTGTAATTGTGTTTTGGTAATCAGAAATACTAGCAATCCCCCCACCACCGAGAGAAGAAGTATTACTACTCACAGAACCAAAAACCTTATTATACCTTGATTGTGAACCAACTATCGCTAATCCCCCACCATACCCTGATGAATTGTTTGTCAAAAGTAAATTAAAAGTGTTAGATGATGAATTATAAATCGCTAGCCCGCCACCGTAGAGGGAAGAATTATTATTGTAAGCAATAACATTAAGGTTATTATTAGATGAATTTGTAACAAAAACACCACCACCAGAGCCAGACAAAGAAGCAGAATTCATAATAGTTATGTATAGAGTTGAGTCTGCGAGCCTCTCAATGTAAACTCCTCCACCGCTACTACCAGAAGTACAGTTTGAGATAATTACATTTGATAAAGTAATACCTGAAGAATTCTTTATAAGTACTCCCGCACCACTCCCGAGGAAGTATGAAACATCCATTATAGCAATGTTTTCTACTTCAATGTTGCTCACATCCGAAATGTATAATCCCCTATCAACCTTGTTGCTAAAGCTTATGTAAGAAACACCATTAACCTGTGAAAAATCATCATTCCAACCACCCAATATACTTATCGGTGATGTTATACTTATGGTGATAGGTGTTGTAAATCCACTGCCTTCGGTATACAATCCAGATTTAAGGTAAATGTTGACTTGTGCATTTGTCTTGGTCAATGTGTCGTAAGCATAGGAAATCGCTTTATTTATCGTGCCGAAAGGCGAAGTTTTAGTCCCTTCATTGGTATCACTCCCAGCCACATCAACATAAACATTTAAAGTGAAGTTAGAATTAGTTTGATTAGCAATTGGTGACACGGCATTACTACACGAATAAACAAAAAGCGAAATCAGAAGTAAAAACACCACAGTAGATAAAACCGCACTTTTCATAACAACCTCTCTAGTAATAATATAGTATGATTTTCGGAAAATTCATAATTTAAAACGAATTGCTTTATTGGATTTTCACGCATTTCCAAAAAGGGCTATCTTAAGTGTTTCAAGTGAAAGTAAAGCACACTTCAATCTTGTCGGTCCCAATTCTATTCCTAATTCCTCTAAAAGTTGGTCCTTTTCCATACTTTTGACAAATTCTAAATCTTTACCTTTAACAAGCTCAGTCAAAATTGAAGCAGATGCCTGACTTATTGCACACCCTTTACCGATGAACTTTATGTCGTCAATTTTCCCATCACTAACCTTAACAAAAAACTTCACCATGTCCCCACATGTAGGATTTCCACCTTCATAAACATAATTGGCATCTTCTAATGTCCCATAATTCCTTGGGTTCTTAAAGTGATCAAGTATGTGTTCCAGATAAATATCATCCATAATTACTACATAAAGATAACAATAACAAATTAGAAAATTCAATTTTGTTTCACTTTCTCTGGATAACTAAATAATAATATTTATAATCATGAGAAAGCCAGGCTATTGCCTGTTTCAGATTAAACTTGTCACAGGTTAAACCTGTCACAGGCTAGGCCTGTCAGGCTTGGCCTGCTTCTTTCTTTTATAAGAAATCAATTTTAGCATCCCCCACCCAACCCACCCAATTTAATGTAGAGAGGCTTTGCCTCCAAGAGGCTTCACCTCTCTTCACTCTCCGGAATATATTAATAAGAAGTGCTTTAATCTCTTAATTAAGAAAATGCTTTAAGCACCCCCACCCGCCCAATTAAGTTGTGTTTTTGTATTTGTTGTTGTCGTTGTTGTCGTCGTTGTTGTCGTCGGGGCAACCGGCCGGTTGCCCCGACAAAATCATTAATCACAAAATCATTAAAATCATTGATCACAAAATCATTAATCACAACATTGTCGGTAACATCCACATCATCGGCAATAATCCAAACGATGCCATGAATGTGATTGGGCATTACAACGAATTCGTTTTCATATAATTCAATTTCATTTCTGATGATGTGTTCGTAATAATTGCGTTGCTATAATTTTTTATTAAACGGTTTCCAATTATTGGTTTTCACATTCCTGATATAATCATTTGTTGTCATTGTTTTAAACCATTGTACAATTTTATATAGGGGCGAACCTGTGTGTTCGCACCTTGAATTGTAATTATCATTATCGTTTATATTAGGGCAGACACATAGGTCTGTCCCTGTAATAATCACATCCTTTCAGGCGGATTGAACGGCGATGATGAATTTCAGGATTGTATCTCATAATTTGCCCTTTGATATTATTCTTTTTCTATTGAAACAATTCAAAATTAGGTATAAGTGCTTTAAGCACCACGTGCTTTAAGCACACCCCACCCGCCCACCCTAAAGTTATAAGGGAGGAGTAGCCTCCCTTAACCCTATATGTAAAAAGTTCCATATAGCACAAGGTGTTTTAAACACAGATTTTTTCAAAAGAATTAATGTTTCTTCAGTTTTTCGTAATATGGGCTTCAATTTCGTAATGTTTGATCTATTGCTCATTGACTTTTATCTGCTCAACTACCGTCATTCTGATTGTCTTAAAGAATATAATAAGTGCTGAAATAATAGGTATCAAAACCCCTACAACCGAAGAAATCAGTATCAAATTAGGTTTAACTATTATCTTCACCATAACTGAAGTAGTTAAACCCGGTGGCGGTGGCATGTATATGCCACCTAAAAGATTTATAATACTAGCAACACCCAATCCTAACAAAACCCCCATAACTGTAGAAAAAACCCCCATCACAAGCCCTTCATAAAAAAACATCTTGAAAATAGTACCATTGTTAGCCCCAAAACTCCTTATAGTCCCTACCTCAGTAATCCTTTCAAAAAACGACATCAAAGATGTTATCAATGAAACAAAAAACACAACTATGACTATTATTGAAAGTATTATCCTAAAGTACCCACCATAAAACTCAACAACCTGGACATAATACCCCGCATGATAAAGCCAATCCGTAACCTCTAGCCTCCACACCCTACTAGATATTTCCTTCTCTATCATCCTTTTAATTTCACCTGTTTTATCAGTATCATTAAGCAAAACAACAATTTCTTGTACATAAGGGAAACCTATTAGTTCCTGAGCCGTTTTTAGGTTCATCCTCACAATCCTTCTGTCAAACTCCTCAGAATAGCTACCTACAATACTCTTAACATTGAAAGCCATTGCATTCTGTTCACCGTCAACCTTAACAACTGTTAGGAAAAATTGACTACCCAGCTTTAAATCCATCTCCTTAGAAAGCGTATAACCTACTTCTACATTATCCTTATCCTTTGACCTCAAACTAATACCCTCTTTATGCGTAACAAAAGTAGCAATTAATCCCTCCTCTTCAGGTATAACCCCCCTAACATTGACAATCTTTGACCTACCGTCAGGCGTATTCATCAAAGCCATGTACTCAAGCCTAGGCGTAACCACAACAACATTTGGTAAACTCTTCAAAAATTTCATCACCTCATCAAAATTATCTATCTTATAGCCAAACTGATTAACATCTCTATTCTCTAGAAAACCTTTCGGGTAAATCTGTATATGCCCAAACTGGCTTCTTATCATTGATTCCCTCAGCCCCCAATAATTGTATTCATAATAACCACCTATTATTATGATTGACAAAATACCAACTATAATCGTACCACTCACAAGTAAATTCCTCTTCCAGTGCCTTACTAAATTCCTTATAGCGATAACTAATTCCATAGAGCCACCTCCTAAAAGTTATAAGCCCAACCAAAATAAACATTACCAAAGTACCTTGATGGCAAAAGCGAAAATTCCCCTCCATTCGGCAACAAAACCACACCTTCACCTTTCACAAAAAACCCCCAAGGGCTATCATACTTAACTTCAACATGCGTAAGAAAATCACTAGGATACGACCAAACAAAACTCACACCAGCATCAAACCCCTCAAGTAAAGAATTATCAACCTGCCAATGTAACACTGAATACATTAGCGAATACTCCATAACCCTAAAGTTAAACAAAAAGTTTATATACTGAGAAACAGCATGATATATTCCATACCCCGTAAGAGCCTTTAACTCATCAGACAATTTTTTGTAATCATCCCAATCTTCACCATTAAGCCCACCAAAGTTATACACCCACTCTAGATATAGAGTACCAAACAACTCCGGTAAATGATAACTACCCCCTAGAGAAAATTTGTATGTAATATCAAAACCCTTCGGTTTTGAGAGCTTAAAGCTCTTATTCTCTAAATCAGGCTTCAATATCCATGCTTTGTCCATTGCTGAAAATTGAGAATACAAAGTTGCCCTCTCACCTAAAGAAGTCTCACTCCAAAGCCCAACACCAAAGTTCGTATCCCAAAAACCATTCAAACCAACTTCAAAAGTGCTTATCATCCCGCCAAGTTCAAGGTAAACCATGTCTTCGCCTTCAAGAGAATTTGTTGAATACTCAAAGAATTTAGGAATATCCTTGTCCCTAGGTGCATAAGAAAGCCTAACAAAATAATCCCCCATATCCCAATTTAGCCAAGTTTGTAATTTGTTATCACCAAAAACTTCGTTTTGGAAATTAACAATCTTAAAAACCTTTGCAGGAGAAGGAGAAAACAATGTCCTACCAAACCCCAAAAACACACCGTAAATATTAAACTCTCCCCTCCATTCAGTAAAAGTCCAATAGGCAGTATTCGTTTCCTTTGAATTGGTTTCCTCAAATTGGAAAGCCGCTTCCGTCCTCGCATACCAATAAAAAAAGTCATACAAATTCATCTTTAGTTCAAAGCTATTCAAAAGGTATTCTTCATTAGTCCTTATTGAAAGAATATTTGTTTGATTAAACAGCGAATCCCCAACATCCCTGAGATAAACTTTAACCCCCAACTCCCACCTACCTGAAACATTCAAAGGCTTTCCGTTTTCCCCTTCTGAAAACCCTTTTATAGGCATCGCTATAAGCGATGCGAATATAATAAGTAAAAATACTTTCCTAACACTCATTGCACCAAGCATTAAGGTATCCTCTCTAGTGCTGACTTAGAAAACATACTCAATGGTAGCGTGTTAGTAGAATAATTACTAAGCTCTATCGTAGTCTCATCACCAGATATCTCATTTTTCACTCTAAACTTTTTTAACAATACTTTACCATCAAATTCACCGTACTCTTCGTATACAACTGTCTTCATCTTTACACCGGACGATGAGAAAAATTCTGCCTTTAATGGCTTGTAAGTTTCCTTATCCAAGTATAGAATAACTTTAGGATAGGAAACCTTCTGCCCCTCTCTCTTTGACAAAGTGAGTTTTATTTGAGAATCCTCAACATTACCCGAAACAGGATAGTAGTAAAGATTAAAGACAATCCTTGATATGTCTCCCGTAGATGCCTGACCGAAGAGAAGCTGAGAATCACTTATTCTTATTGGTGTCCTCATACCGGTATCATACATCCATATACCATCGGATGTTGTAAGTATTCGTCTCTTGGCAAGGTTAGCAGGAGACAAAAACTTCACTAATACTGTGCCAGGGTCGTTAGGTTTTATGTACACCCTCAAAAGCTGTGGGCTCTTACCCTCCTCTTTAAGCTGGTAATCAAAAGAAAATCCTTCCTTTGAAAACTCTCTGTACTTTTCACTTTGTTTAAGCACCTCTTCCCAATCATAACCAAAACCCAAACTGAAAGGTATCAAACAAGCAAAAATTAACAATATCCTCTTCATACCTACCTCCTAGGCATAATTTGTAAAACAATTTCTCTCCTTGAGAAATAAAACGAAAGTATCTGCCCAACAATCACAGAAGAAAGCAAAACAACAAGCAAAGAATTGATAATTGAATTATACTCAGTAGTGAAGAATATATAAAACCCTTTGCTAACTGTCGGTGGCGGGGGAAGGTAAATACCACCCAAAGCATTAACAAAATAACCTATAGCATTAGACAAACCTACCCCAAAAACCCAAGCAATAAGAGACATTACAAATGTCTCATAAAAAACCATCTTATGAATGTGTAAAGGATTAGCACCAAAAGTCCTCAAAGTACCTATCTCTTTTTCTCTCTCGTTTAACTCCATGAAAAGCACGCTACCAACAGAAAAGGCAACTAAGAAGAAAATAACTATCGTAACGAACCAAAGGTTATTGGAATATATAGTCTTCACAGCGATGTAATAAGAACCTGGGTCACTAAAAGATTTTATATCATACTTTTCAGCACTAATTATTTCCTTCAACTTTTTCAAGGCTAAATCTAGTTTAGAAACATCAGCCAACTGCAAATGAACGCTCGTATACTTCTTCTCGGGAATATTAGCAATGGGTACTTCTAAATAAAACCTGTCCAACTCAGGGCTAAAGGTGCTGTAAACTTCCTCAACATTCAAGAAAAAGCCAAATTCACCTGTAAAACCTGATATTTCATCACCTTCTTTTACCCCTAAAGTATTAGCCAAAATCTTACCTATCTTTATTTTGTACCTCTCTTTCATTCCTCTGGATACCGTTTCCTTTTCTGGGTCTATCGCTATACCCGAAAATATGGCACTTTTATCACCAAAGCCAACAACTCCCGATATACTCCTTCTAGCGACAATATTTTTAAAAAGACCTAAAGAATTTATCTTCTCAAGCATTTTTTCATCAATGAAATCACCTTTTTCTTTCTTGAGAATCATTATATGCCCATCAGTTTTTGTTATATCATCTTTGAGTGAATCAAACATCCAGTCGTAGAATCCAGAAAGCAAAGTAATTATCACAACGCCTAAAGCCATCACACCAACGGTGAGCAAACTATTGAATCCATGTCTAAATATGTTCCTCAATGCAAATTTTAGTTCACGAAACATACTCATCTCCGACTATTTTACCATCTTCAATTCTTATTAACCTCCTAGCTCTTCTCATTATTTTTGGGTCGTGCGTTGAAAACACAAAAGTAGTACCATACTTCTTGTTCAACTCTTCCATGAGAGTTATAATCTGTTCGCCTGTTTCGTGGTCAAGGTTTGCTGTAGGCTCATCAGCAAAAACTATTTCAGGATTATTAACAAGTGCTCTCGCTATCGCTACCCTCTGTCTCTGCCCACCAGAAAGCTGACTAGGGAACTTGCTTTCATGCCCCTTAAGCCCTACACTCTCTATTAACTCCATAATTCTGTCCCTACTCACCTTATTATCAGGATAAAGCAAAGCGGGGTACTCTATATTCTCATAAACCGTTAGAACAGGTATAAGGTTAAATGTTTGGAAAACAAAACCTATCTTCTTGTTTCTAATCCTCGATGCTTCTTTATTTGATATTTCTTTAGAATCCGTACCGAATAGTAATATTCTGCCTGAAGAAGGTCTATCAAGTAAAGCCGCCAAATGTAATATCGTCGTTTTACCACTACCCGAAGGACCAACAATCGCTGTGAACTCACCTTTTTGAATTGAAAAATCAATCCCTTTCAAAGCATAAACCAAAACTTCATCTAATTCGTATTCCTTCTCTACTCTCTCAAAACTCAAAACCTCACTCATTTAATTTCCTCCTCAACCTTCGCTATCTGATTGGATAATTCAGTAATAATACTTTCCTTAAGGTATGGCTTATCCTTATCAAACTGCTTTTTTGACATATTGAGAAATTCAGGACTTTTATAAATTTTTGCTATATTTAGATACGACTTCGTAAGAAGTGCTATCTCCTCAGGTGCAAATTTTACCCCTTTCGCCCTAAGCTCATTTATATGTTCAACATCATCAATGACATAGTTAGTTGCTCCGAGTACAGGTGGGAAATGGCTATATGTTATCGCTCTCCACAGTGCTACTTTATGCTCATTCGGGAAATCTTCAATAATCGTCTCAAACTCCATTATACCCTTCCTAACCCAAAATACTTGCTCCTCTTCTTTCTTGGCACTACCTGCTAACTGACAAAGTGCAGTAGCATAATAAATCCTATCCATCGCATTAGTGATAAAACTATCCTTGTTCTTTTCATACACTTCAACAACCCATTTCGGATTACCCCCCTCCTCAGAAACATTCAAAAACATTGCCCTCTCAATCTCCGAGAGACTAGCCTCGCCTTTTTCTATTTTCACCATCAAACCTTTTAACTCCGGTGATACCTTCTTCTCCTCAACCCCACACGAAACAACCAAAACCACCACACCCAAAATTATGAGATTAAATCTCATGAGATTTAAAAAGAGTTTTAAACTCATCATAAAACCCTCCTTCTTTATTACCCCTTTATTGCTTTGTTGAAAAACAGGCTTGGCCTGCATCAGGCTATTGCCTGTGTTTTTATTAGTTAAGGTATAATGATGCTTGGCATCATTCAAATAATTAGGTAGGTAAGAAGAGCAAACTAACATTCGTTTACCTATTAGAACGAAAACGAATTTAAAATTCTTCATAAGCCCCCTTTTATTCGAATTTTTCTAAAAATTCTTTTATTTTAGTGATACACTTTTCGTCTTTTGCTATTTTGAGTCCTGCTTCTGCTATAGCCTTGGCTTTTGTTCCTTCTCCTTTCTTAAGTAGCACTTTAGCCTTACCAAGGAAAATGTACCCCGGGTCATAGACACCCTCAAAAACCTGTGGTGTACTCTTATAAACCTTAAAAAGGTAATCTATATCCTCTTCAGCAAACTTGAGTTTATTGAACATATCAGGTAATTGAAGATATGTTTCAAACCTAACTCTACGCACAATTATATTCGTTGGGTCCTCATTTAACGCATCATCCATAATTTTAGAACCTTTATCTACAGCCATCAGCTTTTCAATCGGATTAACAGAATCCCTAGCCACGACAGTCCAAGAAGAACCTAAAAACGCTTTAGCCACCGGATCATCTTTGAACTTCAAAACCTTCTCCCAAGCCTCTACCGCTTTTTTTGAAAGATTAGTATACCCCTCACTACTAACTTCGTGCAAAACCATAGCATAATCAAACCAACACTTATAGCAATTTGGATTAGCCTTAACATTCTTTTCAGCCACTATCAAATTACTTACCCACTCATTACCTGCATAGGTAGAACCTAGAAGTAGGAATAAGAAAATAAGTGTTGATGTTATTTTTTCTACAAAAAGGCTATCGCCTTTTTTGATATTTTTTGTAATGCTAAACATACCCACCTCCAAATTAGTATAACTCATAATTCGCTTCAAACAAAAATCCTTTATCATCGCTATCAATCCTACCCTCATAACCAAAAGAGAAATAAATACCTATAGGTGAAGCAAAGTAAATTTGTACCCCTCCACCGTATGAAATTATGATATTATCAAGCAAATTCTGATTAACTGAAGAAGATTGATCACTGTAAACGAATGGTATTATCTCAAGTGATGTAAAGCCTAAATCTATTTTAGGAAACGGCTTTGTTATTAGTTGGAATCTGTTTATAACCTTTGTCAAACTCTTTTCGAGGTGCCCAGGACACCTAAAAAGTGAATTATCAATCATAGCAACATGCGGAACTTGATTAAACCAATAATCAAGTGATGCATACAATGAGAAACCTAAAAAATCAACAGGAAAATACCTAAACTTTAGGTATGCTTCCAAAAGTGTACTTTCTTCTAATGTTGTAAACCAAGAGTGATACAATCCTACCCCTACCCCACCAGCAACTTTATTTAGAGACCTCCAAACATACAAAGTTGAAACCTCTAGCCCTACTCTCGTTTCTCCTATCCCTTGAGTATCTAACCCGTAATAATTCATAAGATAATCGTACGATTTATCGCTTCTCCAACTGACTATAAATGTATTACTTGGGAAAAGATAACCAGTGTATGAAGCTTTAGCTACTACTTCAAAGAAAGGAAAGATAACTTTGTTAACATTACCACCTATGTGTAATGTTTCTACAATATATTCTCCTTCGTCTCTTTTTATCTCATGCCCTAGAGAGAAACCAGCACCAAAAGGGATATTAGGAAACTCAAAAGAGTTAAAAGTTATGCTCTGACAATTCAAACCTATCCAAAGCCCCAAACTCTCACCATTACCGAAGGCATTAGCATTTGAGACCATAACACTCCAAGGCCAAAAATCAAAGTAATAGTTAAACCCCTCAACAAGGTTAACCACAACCCTATCGCCACTATCCAAAGGCAATTCATAAATTGACACACTATAAAAAGGCAAAACACTATTAAGAAGCTCAATCTGAAAAGCCTTCAAAGAGTTCCAACTCTGAGTAGAAAACTCATCACCATTCTTAAAAAGCATGTACTTTTCAATCAAACTTTTAGAAACATTACCCTCAACATCTATTTTTACATCCGCTACATTAACTTTTTCCTTAATTTCAGCACCTTGAATGTACTCATCCCATTCATCAGAAAACGAAAACGAAACGAAAAGGAATACCCAGAAGAAGCTATAAACAAAAAACCTTATTAGGTTTAAAGCAAAAATGTTAATCATTTTCTACTCTAAAACCAAAATAATTATTGGCATAGTTATTGTAGATATATGTAAGCAAAAATTTCAACAAGTTACATTTAATCCAATAAACAAAAAGTTTTAATCTATAATTACGATTAAAATTCGTTTTTTCTAATCAAAAAGTGCTTAAAGCACCTTGTGCTTAATAGTACTTGTTTGAGTAACACATTTTTAACAAAAAACAGGGGTAGTTGGGATGCTTAATAGCACTTTTTTAATTAAGTGTTTAAGGCATTGTGTACTTAATAACCCTTTAATAACTAAAAGGTGTTGGAAAACTTCGCTTTCCAACAGTAAAATGGGTGGGCAGGGTGCTTATAGCACCTCGTGCTTATAGCACTTCTTAAAGAGGATCTATGAAGGTATTGGAAGGCGTAGCATTCCAACATCAAAAATGGGCAGGTGGGTGGGGCTACTAATAGTAATGTGTTTAATAGCACCATGTGCTTCATAGCACTTTATTATCATTCCGGAGAGTGAAGAGAGGTGAAACTTCTCTACATTAAATTGGGTGGGCGGGCGGGAGTGCTTAAAGCACGCGGTGCTTAAAGCACAAGGTGCTTACAGCACTTTCTTAATTAAAAAAAGAAGCAGGCCAAGCCTGCTTTTCAACAGATTAATTTTTTCGTTGTGTAAATAACCTATCACCATGAGATAACTTCGCAAAATGAAAAAGTGTATACTTGTAATTTATCATTTTTATTATGTGGGATGATCTTACAAAGGTTCAGCAGGAAACACTTGAATTTATAATTGATTATATCAAAACAAACTCCATTCCACCTACTTATCAAGAAATTGCAAAGGCTAATAAAGTTACTATTAAAAGTGTCGCTCAAAGGCTAGTACAATTATCTAAAAAGGGGTACATATCACTCAAGAAAAATATACCTAGAGGCATTTCTCTCACTGAAAAAGTTGGTTTTTCAATACCACAACAGATTTTGTTAAAAGTTTTCACATCTTGTAAGAAAGTAAAGAGTAGCGTTAAGTTATACCAACCTGAAGGAAACATATTCTTACCTAAAGATTTTTTAAGCAGTGATGACGAACATTTCTTTGTTTTCAAGCTCTCTGACAACAGTGTTATCCATAATCATTTAGATATAAATTTACCTCTTGGTACTTTAATCGTAGTTGAGAAAATAAAGGCAGTAAACGATGGTGATAAGGTTATTTGCATTCATGGAAATGATATTATCTTAGGGGTTGTGAAAGAATTAAACGGCTTCCCTGTAATCGGTACTAGAGACAGAAGTGCAATACCAATAGGTGGCAATAATGCCACCGTAGTTGGCAAGATATGGAAGATTATAATATCATTTTGAACTTATTTGACTCATTATTATTTCTACAACTTCATCAATTGAAAGGTTGGTAGTATCAATCACCATTGCCCCATCGGGTACTTTTAGTGGGGAATCCTCTCTAGTCATGTCAATTTTGTCCCTTTTGTTTATAGATTCTATTACCTCTTCTAACGAAGAGTGCTTATTGGAATATTTTTCATCGTTAATTCTCCTTTTAGCTCTTTCTTCTACCGAAGCTGTCAGATAGAATTTGTATCGTGCTTCAGGATAAATTACCGTTCCACAATCCCTCCCCTCAAGTATCACCTTACCTTTACTCGCTATTCGTCTTTGAATCCCACTTATGAATTTTCTGACTTCAGGTATAGCAGCAATTTCAGATACAATTGCCTCAACTTCCTTTGTTCTTATCTTATTTGATACATCCTCCCCATCCAAAAAAACCTTTCCATCAAGGTAGTTTAAATCGGTATTTTGAATAACCGATATTATTTTTTCTTTATCCTTTATACTTACACCAAGTTCTAATATTTTTAATGAGAATGCTCTGTACATTGCTCCAGTGTCTAGATATGTATAATTCAATTTTTGTGATAAAATTTTAGATATTGTGCTTTTTCCAACCCCAACAGGTCCATCTATAGTTATAACATTGCTATTCATCCTGTGCCTCTTCTTCATCTCTTTCGTATATGCTTATTATCCTTTTGACCAAATCGTGCCTTACAACATCTTCCTTTGTGAGTTCGACTACTTTTATTCCTTCAATATCACTAAACAACCTTTTTGCGTGCAGTAAGCCAGATTCTTTGTTTTTAGGCAAATCACTTTGGGTTACATCCCCTGTAATCACCATTTTTGAATTAAAACCTAATCTTGTCAAAAACATTTTCATTTGTTCCTTCGTTGTGTTCTGCGCTTCATCTAGAATGATGAAAGAATTATTAAGAGTTCTACCTCTCATAAATGCCAATGGAGCTATTTCTATTATGTTCTTTTCAACTAAAGAGAAGTAATCTTCAGGTCCAAGCATATCAAATATTGAATCATAGAGTGGCCTCAAATATGGATTAACCTTTTCTTCCAAATTTCCGGGCAAATATCCCAAACTCTCCCCCGCCTCAACTGCTGGCCTCGTTAAGATTATCCTTATAACTAAATTTCTATAGAGATAGTTTAAAGCCATGGCAGTCGCAAGATATGTTTTGCCTGTACCAGCAGGGCCTATCCCAAAGACTACATCATTCCCCTCGATCGCTTTCATGTATTCAGCTTGGCCGAAACTCTTCGGTTTTATCACTCTGTTTCTTCTCGATACTATTACTCCCTTTGTCAATAGATTATCCAAATCTATGGTTTTTGATGGATCTTCATACTTATGTTGCTTTATTAAAAGGGTTATATCGTCTTCTGACACAATTTTATCATCATTTATTAACTCAAAAATAGAGTTAAATATCTTTCTCACAGAATTAACATCCTGTTCTTCACCAATCACAACAAATGAGTTCTGAGTTAGGTATATTTTTACCTTAAAACTACTTTCTATCACCTTGAGGTTATAGTCATTAACACCAGTAACCAAAATAGGATCAAGTCCCAACGGAAAACTTATTTGTGTTTTCATAAACTATTTTTTACAAATACAAAAAAAGTATACGAAATCATCATTGCATTTTCAACTTTCAAGGGATTTTGTTGAAAAAATCTTGTGTCTTGGACACCTTGTGTCTTGGACACCTTGTGTCTTGGACACCTTGTGCTTAAAGCACGTGGTGCTTAAAGCACGAATTACTTTTAGTGGTCCCGCCCACCCACCCTAGTTAGTTGAAGAGAGGCTTTGCCTCCAAGAAGCTTTGCCTCCATTATAACTTTAGCACTTCTTTAAGTAATTAGAGCACCTTTTTATTAAATACTTCTTACGGGGTTAAGGGATGCGAAGCGTCCCCGATGCCAAGCATCACCGATGCCAAGCATCACCGATGCCAAGCATCTTTGATGCGAAGCCTTCCAACACCTTTATAAAAAGAGTACTTTAAGCACTTATAGCGATCTATTAAGTTTTTAACAAGGATTTTGAGGGTGTTCTAAAAGTCATTCTGCCTTTCCCCTTGTCATTCTGAACGAAGTGAAGAATGATCTAAAGATTCTTCTCTCACTCTATTTTTTTACCTCTCTAATATACCTCACCAAAAATGAAAGCAATAATAAAAAAGATGTAAAATTTTTGACATGGCTGTTTTTGTTGTTGGGGGCACAGGGTTCATTGAACAGAGTGTCATAAAAGCATTGATGGATAAAAATCTACAGGTTAAGGTGTTTGTAGAGAATAAAAGGGGGCATGATGAAATCCTTTCATCAATAAAATCAAAGATAGAGGCCGTGTATGGTGATATTCACGATCTCAAATCACTCTCAAAAAAGATTGAGGGAGTTGATACTATTATAAATCTTGTTGGAGTGATGAGAGAATACCCAAAGAGGGGAATAACACTTGAAAAGGTTCACAGTGAAGTCACAAAAAAACTCGTAGAATTGTCGCTAGAATTAGGTATAAAAAGGTTTATACATGTGGATTCTTTAGGAGTACCAACGAGTTCAACCTCAAACTACCTAAAAATGAGATATAGATTAGAAAGATATGTGATAGAATCAGTAGAAGAGTGGACAATTATTAGAGCATCAACGGTCATTGGTAAAGGTAGTGAATTGGCAAATGTAATAGGAAACATGATAAAGTTAGGAGTAGTACTAATCGCTGGTGATGGTAATTACAAAATAAGGCCTTTATCTGTAACTACACTATCCAATTTTATTGCTTACGCGGTAGTATCAAAAGAAACTATCAAGAAGGAATACAATTTATTCGGTCCAAAAGAGTATAAATACAATGAGTTTATTGACATATTCGCGGATGCAATTAAGAAAAAAAATTATGTCAAAATTCATATACCAGTTTGGTTAGTAAAACTCTGGCCCAAAATATTTGGAGGAGCGAGAATCAAGGAGCAGATAGATATGTTGTTTTCGGAAAACACATACGGGTTTGATGATTTAAAGGGGATCACAATAAGAAACATACCAATTGAAGAGGAAATAAAAAATCTTCTATAGAAATTGGTAATATCGTTTGTTAATAATTATGCTGAATGGATAAGGATAAATTAAAGGAGTATATAATTAATGTTATTCTTGAGGATGATATGCTTGCTGAACTTATTGGTAAAGACAGGATAGTACTTTGGAAGGATTTTTTTGATTACAAAGTCGGTAAGATTGTTGAGACATTGGGAAACATGGAGGGTGATGTTCTAGACAAAGTTATCTCTTCTTGGCTGATTAGAATCAGGAAGTTTGTTGTAGAGGTTGACAGGGCAGTTAGAGATAATTATAGTCTTGGTGAAAACGCTGTATTGAAGGCATTGATAAAAGTTTTTAAGAGTGGCGTATGATGGAATTTTTGGGTTCAATAGGCAGGAGGGTCTTGCAAACACTTGATTATTATGGTGGTGTTATATCCCTTACATACTATAGTTTACTTGAGATTTTCAAAGGTCATACGAAGAACCAGTGGAAATTGTTTTACATAAATACCACTAAACAAGTATTTTTTACCGCTTATCAAGGTATCAAAAATGTGCTTTTTGTGTTAATATTGATAAGCACTATGGCTTCGTTTATACTTTTCGCAAACCTTTCAGGTTTAGTTTCTAAAGAGATTGTTGCAGATATCTTTATTATCATTATATTTAGAGAGATTTCCCCTATTATCGTTATGATCATAATCGTTGCTAGGTCTGTTTCAGCAATTACAGTTGAAATAGGTAATATGACAGTTAATAAGGAATTTGATATATTCGTGTCAATGGGCATTGACCCACTTTTTTTCCTTGTTCTTCCAAGAATTGTTGGAATGGTAATTTCATTCATAATACTCATAATTTTCTCTTCTTTTGTTGTCCTTTTCCTTGGTACCACCAGTATTATCCTTTTTAGTAGTATTGATATTGAAGAGTTATTGAATGCAATATTTTCTAAAGTTGGGATTGGTGATTTAATTTTGGTTATGTCAGAGGGAATTGTTGCAGGATTATTCCTACCTAGCATAGCCATGTACCATGGCTTCAAGACATTGAGTAAAAATCTCGTCCCTGTTTCTGCTACGAAGAGTATAATTGCCTCACTCACTTTTGCAGTGTTATCTAGTATCCTAATCACAGTGATTTTTTATGTTTTCGCTTTCTAACCCTTCTCTGAAGCTGTTCTAAAATTCTGTTTTGTAATTTGTACAATTAATCTATCTTTCCTTTTTACTGTCAACTCCGAGCAAAGCGAGGAACCTTAAGAAGATTCTTCACTTTGTTCAGTGGGATTCTTCGCTTTGATTAGAGGAATTCCGTTGAAAAAATCTTGTGTCTTGGACACCTTGTGTTTAAAGCACGCGGTGCTTAAAGCACTTAATTGAAAGTGTGCTATAAGCACCTTTTGGTAGTCCCACCCACCCACCCTAATTGTTTTAAGGGAGGCTATCGCCTCCCTTAATCCTTATAAAAAGCACTATTAAAACTAGTGCTTTCGGAACAATAAGTAGCACCTTCCACCCTATTTTTTCAAGAGAGGCTCTGCTTCTCTTCATTCTTCAGGGAACAATTTCCTTCCTGGAAGAAAACTTCTTAAAGGGTTAACTTCGTTACTTAATTGGGTTGGGTGGTAATTTCTTAAGTGTTTCATAGCAATTTTGTGCTTATTATAGCATCTTGTGCTTATAGCACTTTCTTATTTATATCAAAGAGTGTAGAGAGGTTTCACCTCTCTACAACAATTAGGGTGAGGTGCTTAATAGCACCTTCTTAATTAAATGCTTTTACACTTTTTATTCAAATTGTTCTAGGAAGTGGAGAGGGGGTGTAACTCCCTCTCTATAAAATTGGGTGGGTGGGCGGGGAATTGCTTAAAGTATTTGTGCTAATTCTTAACAAAGAAAGAAGCAGGCCTAGCCTGTTTTTCAACAAAATCGCTCAGAGGGATTCTTCACTTCGTTCAGAACGACGAGGGATAATAAAATTTTGTAACAGCCTCCCCTTTTCTTGAGAATGTAAGTCCAAATTTTGTTATTTTAAAATATTTTTGGGGTTGTTATGTGGGTTAAAATTTTAAAAGATTCCTTTTGGTTGTGGTGGGATAATTTATCAAAAAACATTTTTGTTAGTATTATAGGTTTTTTGGTTAATATTCCCACTTTGGCTATAGTTATGGGGCTCTTTGTTTTTATGAAAATCCCTTTTGATATTAGTCCTACTCCCGAGGAGATAAATTATTTTTGGATTATTATGTCCATTTTGTTTGGAATGAGTATTTTTTTCCCTTCACAAATTGCCCTCTTAGGGGTCACTAAAAGGTTTGCTACAGGAGAACACAGAAAGTTTTTCGCTGAGTTTTTTGAAGAACTAAAACTCACATGGAAAAAGTCTATAGTAGGTGTTTTTGGTGCATCTTTTGTAATGTTTCTTGGTGTTTTTGCCATAATTTTTTACTTGAACTTTTTCGGATTAAAAAGTATAATTGGTATTGTTTTAGCAGTTATTACCTTCTGGTATCTTGTTGTTATAGTTTTGTTTCTGGTTGTATTGTCTTTGTATATCCCTTTCTTTCCAAAAGATCCCTTAAAAGTTGCTATAAAGAGATCTTGGGTTATAATGATGGATAACATAATGGTTGTTTTCTTAACAGTTTCCACTATTATACCAATATTCGTGTTTAACTTTGTTAGCGCAATAGGTATGTTATTGCTGTACCAAGGGCTTGTTAATTCTTTACTCGTTGCTATGTTCATCGCTATATTGAGAAAATATAAAGTCATAGAAGATGTTGAAGATAATAGGACCATTAAAGATATCTTCAAACCCTTCTAAGTTTTAAATAATAGGCTATTTATTGTAACTTGTTTTGTTTATTATTGAGAATGCTCTGTATATTTGCTCTAATAGCATTATTCTGAAAACATTGTGCCCAAATGTCATTTTTGAAAATGAAACCCTTGTGCTGGATAAATTCTTTACTCTCTCTGATAGTCCTTGATGACCTCCTACGATTATTGATATATTTCTGCCAATATCTATGTTTTCTTTTAACACATAAGCGAAGCTGTATGAATCCATTTCCTCGCCATTAACATCTGTTACTATTATGTAATCTCCCTTTATGTTTTTAATTATCTCTTCTGCTTCTTCCTCCAAGTTTCTTGGAAAAGGCTTGTTTGATTCTTTTACCTCCGTTATGTTTAAGCTGGCAAATTGAGAAATCATCTTTTCAAATCTCCTTGAAGTTTCATAAAGCTCCTTGTAGTGTAATTTACCAACACATATCATTTGTATCTTTATCATAATTTTACACTAATTGTAGGGATAAACAAAATCGTTTTCAAAATTAGGAATTATGGCAATATTTTTGTATTATTATAGTAATTATTATTAGGAGGTATTATGTTAAGAAAATCTAAAGATTTTTTAAGCAGTGAAATTGAAAATGAGGGATTTCAAATCCTTGATCCAGAGAACTCGGAAAAGGAAGACATTGATGGAATATGCATTGATGAAGAAAGCAAGATTGAAGAGGAGAGTGAAGACACTAAAAATGATTCAGTAGAAACTGGGGTTGATGAAATATTCAGTGAAATAGAAAACATAGAGAGTGAAGAAGAAACTTCTCAAAGCAATGAAAATCAAGAAGGGCAATCTTCAAGTGAGAATAGCGAAGAAGAGGAGGAAGAAATAGACTTGGAAAGCGAAATAATGAGTATACCAGCAGTTAAAAAAATCGTTTCGATCGCATCAATAAATGGGAAAATAACCTATGAGGAAATAAACAACCTTTTACCCGATGATTTTGACCCCGAAAATGTAGAATTATTGTTTGCAATACTCAACAAAATTGGAGTAGAGGTGTTTGAGGACACAAAGGAGGAAGATGATATTGAAACAAAATTCATAAATGTTGAAGAGTTCGGTATAAATGATAACCCTCTAAGGATATACATGAAAAAGATTGGACACATAAAACTATTAACACACGAAGAGGAAATACAACTTACAAAGCAGATGGAGGAAGGTAATAAGATTATATACGACACCGCGTACGAGTCGGGTGTACTAATATACGAAGTAAAAAAAGCACTAGACAGAGCAAAAGAAAGTAGAAGTAAATTATACGAAGTTTTATCTCTACCAAGGATATATAGTTTCTCTCCAAAAGACAGAAAGGCTTTATCTGAAAGAATAAAGAAACTCAGAGAAGTTGTCACTTGGGGATTAAGGAAAATAAAAGCGATACACGATAGTTACTCACCAGATGTAATACCAGTTGAGGAAGTAAACGAGGTGAGGAAAGTTCTTCTTGATGAAATTAAAGGGCTAAATTTAAATATAGAGCTCATAAAGAGAAGCGCCGATAGGATAATAGAACTCTATGAAGAGACAAAAAGAAACCTCAAAGTGCTCAGGGATATAGAATTAAAGTATAACAAGCCTGTTGATGAAATAGAACAAATGGACGATCTCAAATACCTTGATGATTACTTTTTGTATGAAGCAGAACTAACAGGAGATGATTTGATTACTGATATTGCAAGGATAAAAAGAGTCAAGTTATCTTTAAGCAAAATAAAGAAACTTCTCAATATCAACGATCTATCAGAAATTGATAGATGGGCAATGAAAGTTAAAGAAGCCAAAGAGAAAATAAAAGAAGCAAAGAACAAACTTATAGAGGCAAACTTAAGGTTAGTTGTGTCAATAGCTAAGAAATATGTAAATAAAGGATTATCGCTATTTGATCTAATACAAGAAGGTAATATAGGCTTGATGAAAGCAGTTGAAAAATTTGAGTATAAGAAAGGCTTCAAATTTTCTACCTATGCGACTTGGTGGATAAAACAAGGAATAACCAGAGCAATATCTGAGCAGTCAAGAACTATAAGAATACCAATACACTTGATAGAGTATGTCAATGAAATAAGAAAATCAGAAAGGGAACTTATGGAAGAACTTGGAAGGCAGCCAAGTAGCAGAGAAATAGCCGACAAAATGGGAATACCAGAATCCAAAATAGTACACATTCTAAACTCAATGAAAGACCCAATATCGCTTGATAGTCCAACAACAAGGAATGACGAAACAAGTATCGGCGACTTTATAGAAGATGTAAAATCAGTTAATCCATACTCAAAAACAATGAGTAATCTCTTAAGTGAAGTGCTAGAAGAGGTCCTTGAAACTCTACCAAAAAGAGAACAAAAAGTTCTCAAAATGAGATTTGGACTTGAAGATGGATATATACACACATTAGAAGAAGTGGGTTACATATTTAAAGTAACAAGAGAAAGAATAAGGCAAATAGAAACAAAAGCACTAAAAAAACTCAAAGAAGATGAAGTTAGAAATAAACTAAAAGAATACCTTGATTTGTAGCTTAAGTTCTACTTCTTTACTCACAAAAATAAAATTCTATAACCTTATACAGAAAGATTAAAAACGCTATCATTACTTTACATAATGTAAAACTCGCCCGAGCCTTCCTGTGGTTTCTACTTTATTTACATATTCTTGAGAGTGAAGAGAGACTCTGTCTCAGAGAGACTTCATCTCTCTTCAAACAATTAGGGTGGGTAGGGTCCTGAATAGCACTTTTTTAATTAGGTGCTTAAATTACTTGTGCTAATTAGCACTTCCTTAAAAGGGTTAAAGGAGGCTGTGCCTCCTTTAAAATCTTAAGGGTGTGTTTACCTAAAGGTGCTTCATAGCACTTACTTAATTAAGAGATTAAAACACTTCTTATTAATATATTCCGGAGAGTGAAGAGAGGTAAAACCTCTTGGAGGCAAAGCCTCTCTACATTAAATAGGGTGGGTGGGCGGGGATACTTAAAGTAATGTGCTAAATAGCATCTTCTTATAGTTAATCTAACTTGCTGTACAAAGAAGTTTTAATCAGGTATTCAGAACAACCAAACTTTCCTAATCAAAAATCTTTGCTAAAGAGTCAATAGATTGACATAAACACTATAACTAAAGTAGCCATTAGTTAATTTTTGTAGTTTTTGCTTAATTAGGATTAGAATTGTTATAATACTTAAGGAGGTATTATGGTTGGTGTAAAAGAATTTTACGATATAAGGATACACGGTAGGGCTGGACAAGGTGCTAAAACCGCAGCTCAGCTTTTGGCAGAATCTGCTATAGATATTGGAATGTATGCCCAATCCTTCCCAGAGTTTGGCGCTGAAAGAACAGGGGCACCAATGAAAGCATATAGTAGGATTTCTAAAGACAAAATATCAGTCCATTATCAGATAACGAAGCCTGACATTGTTGTTGTTATGGACGAGAGTTTATTCAACGCTGAGAATGTTTTGGACGGTATCAAAGAGGATTCCTGTGTTATTGTCAATACTTCGGATGATCCCAATACCGTAAGAAAAAGGTATAACATCACCAATGATGTAAAAGTTTATACGATAAATGCTACCAAAATAGCACTGGATCTTTTCGGAAAGAATTTTGCAAATATCCCTCTCTTGGGAGCTATTATTAAAATAGTCGGGATAATAGATCCCGAGAAAGTAAAGGATAGTATAAGGAAGAAGTTTATTAAGAAGTTAGGAGAAGAGGGAGTTAATAAAAATTTATTGGCATTTGATAAAGGAATGAATGAAATTATAGGAGGCTAACTATGTTAAAGATAGACAAAGATATAATATCTTTTTCTATAAATCCCGGTGGTTATACTAAAGGTGGTACATCTCTTGAAAACAAAACAGGTGGTTGGAGATCTTTTAAGCCGGTTTTAAACAAAGAAAAGTGCGTAAATTGTATGATATGCTGGTTAAATTGCCCGGATGATAGTATAATTGTTAAAGATGGACAAATGTTGGGCTTTGATTATGATTATTGTAAAGGTTGTTCTTTATGTTCAAATGTTTGCCCAACCAAAGCTATAAGCATGGTACCCGAGGATTAAGGAGGTATTTATGAGTGATGGTGTAGTATCAAATGTATCTGTTGTTAGGAAGTCCTTGACTGGTGCTCAAGCTGCTGCCGAAGTCATGAGGCAAGTTGATCCTGATGTTGTCGCCGCTTACCCTATTACTCCTCAAACACCAATCGTTCAGGAATTCACCCAATTTGTTGCCGACGGTGTCGTTAAAACTGAAATGATATTGGTAGAATCTGAACACAGTGCTTTGAGTGCCACCGTTGGAGCTGCTGCATCCGGTGCTAGGTCAATGACTGCCACTTCTTCACAAGGTCTCGCTCTAATGTGGGAGATTGTCGCTATCGCTTCTTCAATGAGATTACCAATCGTTATGAATATATCCAATAGATCCATCTCTGCCCCCCTCAATATTCACTGTGACCACTCTGATGCTATGGCTATTAGGGATTTGGGTTGGATAATGCTATTTTCAGAAAACCCACAGGAAGTTTATTACAACAATATCGTTGCTTTTAGGATAGCTGAACACCCAGATGTATTCTTGCCTGTAGCAGTAAATCAAGATGGATTTATTACGAGTCACTGTGTTGAGGCGGTCGATGTGTTTGACGATTCCTTCGTTAAGAAATTCGTAGGTGATTACAAATCACCTTATAATATTCTTAACTTTGAGAATCCCATATCCGCTGGTGAGTGGGCGATGCCTTCTCATTACTTTGAATTCAGAGTTGATATGAAGAAGGCAATGGATAGGTCAATTGGTGTAATAGAAAAAGTTTTTGAAGAATTCTACAAAGAAACAGGTGCAAAGATGGATTTCTTTGAGGCTTACAAGACAGAAGATGCAGAAATAGTTTTCGTTGTTATTAACTCTACAGCTGGAACTGTGAGATATGTTGTTGACAAGCTAAGAGAAAAAGGTAAGAAAGTGGGCATGATTAAAGTTAGAGTTTACAGACCATTTGTCATAGAAAAACTTCTGAAGTTAATACCTTCCGTTAAGTTTATTGGTGTAATGGAAAGAGCCCTCAGTGTCGGTAGCACAGGTTCACCACTCTACCAAGATATAACTTCAGGATTGTTTATCAATAATAAGAGAGTGTTGGTCAATAACTACATTTATGGCTTAGGTGGTAGAGATTTTACCGATGAAGACGCCTATGAAATGTATGAACATGCAGAGTATTCTTTGAAGGAAGGTATTTCTGGTCAAATTGTTTATGTGGGATTAAATCCCAATATTTTGGGGAGGTAGTTTATGGCTATTAATTTGAAGCAAATCGCAGGAATGGAAGCGAGTTATGTTAAAGGACATAGAATGTGCGCTGGCTGTGGTGTTGCTGTTTTTGTTAGACAATTCTTTATTGCAGCAAAAACTGCCGGTGTTGAAGTTGTTTTAGCAAATGCTACAGGATGCCTTGAAGTTACAAGTAGTGTATATCCCGAAAGTGCTTGGAAATATCCTTGGTTACATGTGGCATTTGAAAATGCCCCTGCTGCGATCTCAGGCGTAGAAAAAGCCTATTACGCACTTAAAGCTAAGGGGAAGATAAAAGATGATAGAAAGGTCAAATTTGTTGCCATTGGTGGAGATGGTGCAAGTTTTGACATAGGTTTACAGAGTTTGTCAGGTGCTCTGGAGAGAGGACACAATATGCTTTACATCGCTTACGATAATGAGGCGTACATGAATACAGGATATCAAAGAAGTAGTGCTACACCTCTGTATGCTGACACTACTACTGCACCATTTGGTAAAAAAATCCCAGGAAAAACACAAACAAGAAAAGATTTGTTCGCAATTGCTGTCGCTCATGGTATACCTTACGCAGCAACTGTTAACATATACCATTGGAATGACCTAATAAGCAAAATCCAAAAAGCATTAACTATACAAGGACCTACATTTATACTTTCTTTGACACCTTGTATTCCCGGATGGGGAATGGATTCGGGAGATTCAGTAACTTTGGCAAAAGCAGCAACTGAAACAGGCTATTGGCCATTGGTTGAATACGAAAATGGTGTATACAAGTGGAGTCCCGCAAACCCAAAACAACTCAAGCCAATAGAAGAATTCTTATCACCACAAAAAAGGTTTGCTAAATTGCTTAAGAATCCTGAACTTCTTGAGAAATTCAGACAAGATGTCGTAAACAACTACGAGAAGTATAAGAAACTTTGCGGCGTTGCCTAAAAAATTATTTAGGAGGGGCAATGCCCCTCCTCTAAAATGTTTGAAAATTACTCCTGTAATTTACTACAATTCATTTATGTATTTTAAGAGATTCATTTTAACCTTTATGTTGCTCGTTCTTTCCTTGAATTTATTCGCAGAAGCGAAAACAGCTAACATAAGCAAAAGTGACAAAATAAGAAAACCAAAAAATATTATTTTCATGATAGGCGATGGAATGGGACTAGGCCATGTTTCAGCTTATTATTTAGCGAATACTAACTCCAGTTTTATAAAATTCAAAAAAGTTGGACTTGCTAGCACATACGCTTATGGCAATGAGTTCGTGACAGATTCTGCGGCTGGTGGTACTGCACTTTCCACGGGCAACAAAACAAGAAATGGTTTTATAGCCATATCACCAAATGGTGAATACCTAGAAACGGTTTCAGAATTGGCTAAAAAAAATGGCAAAGCAAACGGAATTGTTGTAACATGCACAGTTACGCATGCCACACCAGCAGTTTTTTATGCACATGTTGGCTCTAGATCGGATGAAAACCAAATAGCAACATTTTTAACAAACGGAACAATAGATTTTGTAGTAGGTGGAGGGCTCAATTACTTTGTAATTAAGGGAAACAAAGTTTCCCAATCAACAAACACAAATAGTGAATCTGAATACTCAAAGATGTACCCTTCAGATGTCCCAAATCAAGATGTTGATTTACTGAACATAATGGCTTCAAAAGGTTATACAATCATAACGAATTATGATGACTTCAAGAATCTTAACACAACCAGTTTTAAAAAAGTTCTAGGACTTCTTGAACAAAATCATCTACCTTCGGCGTTGAGTGGTAGAAAGATAAAAGAAGGCGAAATGTTAGAAAAAGCAATAAGTGTTTTATCAAAGAACAAAAAAGGCTTCTTCGTAATGGTCGAAGGATCGCAGATAGATTGGGAATCACATGGGAATAATGCAAAGGGGATAATGGCAGAAATGGAAGATTTTGACAGCGCTATAAATGTTGCACTTCAATTTGCAGAGACAAACGGCGAAACATTAGTTATAGTCACAGCAGACCACGAAACAGGCGGAGTAGGAATAATCGGTGGAGTTGTCGGCAAATCAACAACTCTAAGATTCGTATCAAAAGATCATACAGGTGAGCTTGTACCCGTATTTTCATACGGACCTGGAAGTGAACTCTTTGAAGGGATAATGGATAATACTTATATAGGGCAAACATTGAAAAAACTTGTTTCAGAATAGGGAGAATGATATGAAAGTACTAAAAACTTTTATTTTTGTATTATTTCTTTTAATTTCATACCAAGTTGTAGCAGATGATGTATATTATTACGGCAAAATATCCTACTATGGAGACGAATTTGTTGGAAGGAAAACTTCAAGTGGAGCAATATTTGATAACCAAAAGTATACCTGTGCAAGCAAATCTTTACCATTCGGTACAATACTTGAGGTAATGAATGTGAAAAACGGTAAGAGTGTTGTAGTAATGGTAAACGATAGAGGACCATTTGTAGAAGGTAGGATTTTGGACATAACCAAAAAGGCTGCCCAAGATTTAGATATGATTGGTGATGGGACTACATTTGCTAGGATAAGGGTAGTAAAATTAGGGAGTGGTACATTTTCAGAGGAGGAGTACAATAAAATGATAGGTGAATATTATCAAGTCAGTGCCATGAGAGTATACGAGTTTGCCATACAGGTAGGAGCATTTACCAACAAAACTAGAGCAACGAATGTTCTTAACAAACTCAAAAGCGATGGATTTGAAAATTCTTACATGACGGAAAAGTACTCTGATGGAATGCTTTTCAACAGGGTAAGAGTGGGAGATTATGGGGATAAAGAAACTGCAATGAAGATTATGGAGCAACTAAAAAAGTTAGGATATGATACTTATTTCGTCTCAACTTATGTTGAGAAGCAATAATTTTTTGTAATCAAAAAGTATATATTTTACCCCTTATTAACTTTACGAGGATGTAGATTGATAGTATTGTAATACAAGCAATTAAGGAAGAAGTAGTAAAATTATCCTGTATATTATTATCGTGCAATCTAGAAAGCAACCCACCCACAGAAGCCCAAAGTACTGACAACGCAAAGAATACATCATTTCTGAAAAATAACACAGAAAGAGATATGAAAATTAACAAAACTACAGAGCCAAGCCCCCACAAATCCTGGTAAAGCAGGTAAAAAGAAAAGTTTAACTTTGTTAACAAAACTAAAAGATTGAGTAATGTAGCCACAGTGACCCATCCCAAATATACGCTGAACGGAATGTACATAAATATTCTTTCCGCTAAAGTCCCTTCAAACCTACCAATACCAATCCCTCTATAAACCATTACCAAAGAAAAAAGTAAAAGCAGTATAAACACAAAGGAGAGTTCAATAAATTGATAGTGCCAAGCAAAAATCCAAACCACATTAAAGATACAACTTAAGAAAAACCACAAATCTGTTTTTTGTACAATATGAACTTCCCTCTTAGCAAAAGAATATATCTGATACCCCACAAAAAAGATAAGCAAAATATATATAACACCCCATATTGAAAATGCAAAACCGCTAGGCGTAAGTATAGTAAAATATTTGTTAGAAACATAATCAGGTCTAATTCCACCTATTACACCCAAAACTGATAAGATGTTAACACAAATCACAGCAATTAATCCAATCACATTCAGAATTAAGTAAGATAAAATTCTTATACTCCACATAACCCCCTCCTACTTAAAAAAGTATGATACAAAAATTAACTCTTTTTCAAGAGATTGGGATTGTGCTGAAAAATTCACAGGCTATTGCCTGCATCAGGTTAAACCTGTCACAGGCTAAGCCTGCTTCTTCCTTTATTAAGAATTAGCACCATTACTCTAAGCAATTCCCCACCCAACCCACCCAATTATGTAAGGGATACTTCGTATCCCTTAACCCTGTAAGTGGATATTATAGCCTTCTCTTCACTCATCTAGCTAAAATCTTAATAAAGAATGATTACCTAATTGTGAATAAGATTGTTAAATGTAAATAAGAAAGTGCTATGAAGCACAATGTGCTATGAAGCACAATGTGCTGTGCACACCTCACCCTATTTGTTATAGAGAAGTTTCACTTCTCTACTCTTTCAAGAATATTTGAATAAAAAAGTGCTGTAAGCGCTTTTTGATTAGGTAAGAAAAAACGAATTCTAATTGTAATTGCAGATTAAGTAACGAAGTTAACTCTATAAGAACTTTTTTAGGAAAGAAGTGAGTAATTTATTAGGTTCAAGAATCGTTTGTACAATCAAATTATTTTTTACTTTTCCTTTTGTAGAGGCAATTCATGAATTGCTCCTACACTTAATCAAAAACCTTTGTTGGAATAGTTAGTTTACTAACTATAATAGAAAACATGCAAGGAGATTGGGATACTCTGTATTAAAGATACCCCGTATCAAAGATACCCCGTATCAAAGATACTCTGTATCAAAGATACTCTGTATCAAAGATACTCTGTATCCCAACGACAAATAGGAAAGTAATTTGTGTCTTTAGAGATTGGAGTTTAGAGTGGGGAAAACCTTCCAAACTAAAATTTTTATGTCTATATGAACAAGTTTATATTTGATTCACTGGCTGCTGACATATATGTAGCAACGCCACCCACCTCTATACCATCTATAAGCTCTTCTTTCTTAATACCCATAACATCCATTGACATCTGGCAAGCAACAATCTTGACACCTTTTTCCATAGCAGTTTTCATAAGATCCTCAAGAGATGCGATGTTTTTCTTTCTCATAATCCATCTTATCATCTTTGGACCTATACCAAACATATTCATCTTGGACAACTTAATCTCTTTCGTACCTTTCGGTAGCATAACACCAAACATTTTTGATATCAAATCCTTCTTAACCTTAACCTTGCTATCTTTCTTTAGTGCATTCAATCCCCAGAAAGTGAAGAACATTGTAACTTTCTTACCAGCAGCGAGAGCACCATTAGCCAAAACAAAGGATGCTATAAGTTTATCCAAATCATCATCAAACACAATAAAAGTAGCACTGTCAGAATTAACATTCACACTCCTAAACCCTTGTTTAGTTCCTTTCTCTACAACCGCCGTAATTATTCCCTTATCCATCTTCAAGTCAACAAGTTTATTACCTGTAATATCAGCCCAAGATTTGACATCATTCATGAATCCCGGATCACTAGCCTTAACAATCACCCTAGAACCAACAGGAAGAGTGTCTATTTTCTCCTTTAGTTTCATTATTGGGCCTGGGCACTGTAACCCACAAGCATCAACTTCTACCTGTAAGGTAGGAGTTAAAGTGGCTTTTTCTTTAGTAACCAAATCAGCTAAATCAACTCTATACCCTTCAAATATATCTTCATTGCCCTGTTTCTGGGTAACAACCTCGTACATCTTATAACCACCACTCAAGTTATAAACTTCGTTAAAGCCATTTTGGTAAAGTACCCTACATGCAATATAACCCCTTAAACCAACACCACAGTAAACAACAATTTTCTTGTCTCTTGGTATCTTGCCCAAGTTTTGCCTTAGCTCATCAACAGGAATATTAACAGATCCCTCAATGTGTCCAAGATCATATTCATCCTTAGTCCTCACATCAAGAATGAAGATATTTTCTTTATCAAGACTGAGAAATTCCTCAACAGAAATCATCTTCATAAATCCTTTAAGCACATTTTCAGCAACATAACCAGCCATATTGACAGGATCCTTAGCAGATGAATAAGATGGTGCATAAGCATGATCTAGTTCGGTAAGGTCATAAACCGTCATCCCAGCATTCATAGCGGTAGATAAAACATCAATCCTCTTATCTACTCCATCATAACCTACTATTTGAGCACCTAGTATTTTGCCATCAGTTGGCGAGAATGTTAATTTCAAGCTCATAGGCAAAGCACCAGGATAATAACCTGCATGATGAGATGGATGAATTATTATACTCTCAAATGGTATTCCTTCTCTTTTTAACATCTTCTCAGTTGCGCCAGCAACTGCTACAGTAATATCAAAAACTTTGGCAATAGCAACACCTATTGTTCCTTTGTACTTTCTAACATTACCGAAAACAACATTATCAGCAACTATCCTACCTTGAGAATTAGCGGGCCAAGCCAAAGGTAAAGGCGACTTTTTACCAATTATAGGATTGTAAACTTCAATAACATCACCTATAGCGTAGATATCCGGATCCGAAGTCTGCAAATATTCATTGACAACTATATGTCCCCTTTGACCCAATTCCAAACCTGCATCTTTGGCTAACTTGCTCTCAGGCTTCACCCCAATCGACAAAATAACCATATCAACGACTATCTTCCTACCACTACTCAAGTTAACGGCAATCTTACCATCACCAGCAGCCTCAAAACTACTTACACCGTCCTTTAAATAAAATTCAACATTCTTCGTCTTCAAATGCTGATGTATCAGTGTAGCCATGTCATAGTCCAATACACCCATCATCTGCTCAAGCGCCTCAACTATAGTGACCAATATACCCCTACTGTGCAAATTCTCCGCCATCTCAAGCCCTATAAAACCAGCACCAACAATTAATGCCCTTTTAGGCTTTTTGGTATCAACAAAATCTCTTATCCTATCAGTGTCAGGAATATCTCTCAAAGTGAAAATGTTATCCAAATCTATACCCGGAATTGGTGGCTTAACAGGCGTAGCACCCGGCGACAAAATAAGTTTATCATACTTCTCCCTATACTCCTTACCAGTAGACAAATCTTTAACTGTGACCTCTTTGTTCTTTCTGTCTATACCTATAACCTCACTCTTAACTCTCACATCAACATTAAACCTCTTTTTAAAAGCATCAACCGTCTGAACTAATAGATTTGACCTCTCCTTTATTACATCACCAATGTAATACGGCAAGCCACAATTCGCATAGGATATGTACTCTCCCCTCTCAAAAACTATTATTTCAGCATCCTCAGCTACCCTTCTAAGCCTAGCAGCAGCCGACATGCCACCAGCAACACCACCAACAATTATATACTTCATATTACCTCCTTACCCTATACATGTATTTTTTAAGTTTAAATGTTTCTATACTACAAATATCAAAATAAAGAAATTCTTACTAAATTAGTAGCAATTTATTTTTGTTTGATTAAGTTTGCTTTGAATTTTTCTGTCTTTTTGACTGATAATTGTAATATGAGATGCAGGAAAGAGTTTTTAATAATATTACTCTTACTTTTTTTTAGTTCTATCCCTTTATGTTCCGGTTATTCTGTTGATTTTTGGAATTTTAAACCTTTTGTTGGTAGTGTTTTCAATAGTCCTTTGGAAGAGAAACTTTTTTATGAGTATAAGAGTACAGGTAAAATTAATGATTTAACAACTTTTGTTATTGTAGCTTCTGCTGTTCCCCAGGATAAAATAGATTATTACAGAACTCTTATAAACAATTTTGCTGTGAATATAGTTAATGAGGCAAAGGATAAGAAATTCTCAAAGTATGACATTGCCAAGTATTCTTTTAACTACCTACACAACAACTTATTTAAGGGATACAAAGCAGATGCTACTAGGATAAGTGATGTTTTTGATACGGGATATTACAATTGTGCAAGTTCAACTGCCATTTACAATATAGTTTTGTATAAATTTGGTCTCCAGCCTAAGGTTATAATTCTACCTGACCACATATTTTCTATTTTCTATATTGATTCATACAAAGTTGAGGTAGAAACCACCACCAAGTATGGCTTTGATGTTGTTAGGAATCCAAAGGGTATTGAAGATCTACTGAAGCTAACATCATTTTCGTATGTTCCTGAAGGTAAGGATAAAAGAATTGAGGCAGGGGATGAGGGATTAGTTTCTGTTCTTTATGCAAATCAAGTTTTACTCTATAAAGATGTTGGTAATTATGAAGAAATATTAAAAGCATCTATAAAATCTTTAATGTTAATGCCTAATTTGAATGTTGCTTATACAAATCTTAGAAGTGCTTACATCGGTTTAATCAACAAGTATAACGATTTAAAAGACTTTGACACAATGGTAAAGGTCGGTAAGGAGGCATTAATTATTTTTCCCAGTGATAAAGATTTAAAAGATTCAACTGAGGTAGCTTATTATAATAGTGTTTTCATGAAAATAAACAGGGGGGATTTTCCGGGAGCTTTTGAAAGGATCATGTACATTAAAGATAATGATCCCACCTATTATGACAAAGTTAAAGAACTAGCAGGTATTCTCGTCCAGCAGTGGGGAATAAGTGAGATTGAAAAAGGAAATTACGAAGGAGTTTTTAGTGTTATCAACAAAGGTTTGATGATTGATACCAACAAAACTTATTACGCTTCTGTTAATCTATCTTATGAAACCTCCAAGAGGCTCATATCTAACGGTAAGTACGACTTAGCTGTCATGTTCCATAAAAAATTACTTGAAATTTTCCCTACGGGAAATGAATTAATTAACAACCTTGGATACATCTACAATGCTTGGGGGATTTCGTTAATGAATGATGGTAAACTTGAAAATTCCGCCAATATTTTTGAAAACGCACTTAAGGATTTGCCAAATGATACCGCTCTAAAGCAAAATGCTTCTCTAGTTTACGCAAAACTCGCCGTCAAAATGTTTGAGATGAAACAACACAATATAGCCATCAGCAACATAAGTCGAGCTTACGAACTTAATCCTTCTCAGAACCTCAACGACATTAGATTAAAAATTTACATTGATTGGGTTAGGTTTTTGACTTTTACTGATGAAAACTTTGTTTCTGCCAAAAAGGTATGTGATGATGCTTTGAAGTTGTACCCCAATGATGTTGACTTAATTAAATTGCATAAGTATATATCAGACAAATTAAAATAAGAGAGGTGAAAGTTATAGATGTTATATCTTCTCTTATCATTCCAATAATCGAGATAGGATTTTTATGGTTTGTCATCTATAAAACAGCATTACTAATAAAAAAGACAAAATCTGGAGTCTTGGTAAACGGTATTTTAGCATTTATAGTAGTTGGTGCTATTGCAAAAATTGCCAAGTTCGAGGTTTTATCTTGGATCTTTGATAGTATTGTAAACTACTCATTGATAATTCTTATAATCTTGTTTAAAGATGAAATAAGGGATTTGCTCATTCATGTAGGCTCAATAAAAATACTATCATCAAAAAGAGAGGAAAAAAAGGTTTATGCTCATGACATCAAGGAGATGTTGGAAGCATTGGATTTTCTATCCAGCACTAAAACAGGTGCTATAATTGTTTTTGAAAGAAACATACCCCTTGGTAATTACATAGATACGGGGGTCCCAATTAATTCACCTATAAGTAATGAAAAGATAACAAGTATCTTTTCAAAAAGTTCGTCTTTACATGATGGTGCTCTGATAATACAAGGTAGAAAAATGGTAGCAGCAGCTTGTATATTGCCAATAGGTGTTTTACCTACCGAATTCACTGAAAAAAAGATGGGTAAAAAGTTAGGTACAAGACATAGAGCTGCTTATGGCATTTCTAGGGAAACTGACGCCATAGCAATAGTCGTTTCTGAGGAAACTGGTAAAATCTCTTTGTGTTTAGACTTTTATTTTGACTACGATGTAGACTTGGAGGTTATTGAGAATGTCCTTGAAAAGTACTTTGAAGAATTTAGTAGATAAGATATTTGAGAATTGGGATGTCAAGTTGATATCCTTTTTAATAGCCCTAGGATTATGGTTTTATATAAAAAGCCTTAATGCAAACGAGTACGAAATCTACATCCCTGTCTATTATGCCAATATGCCATCTAATTATGTTATTGTAAATTCCAATGACCTACCAAAGTATGTTTTACTTAAGGTCAATAGCGTCAGAAAAAATTCCTTTGATATAACAAAAATTAAAAACGAAGATATTATAGCAATCGTAGATTTATCAAAAGGTAGTAAAGATGGTAAATACAAAATCACACTATCAAAGCCTCTACCTTCAAACAGTGTATCATATTCTTTGGTACCTTCAGAGATTTTCATAGACCTTGATACCATCACTAACACAATAATCAAGGTTATACCCAACAACGAGAATTACATCTCAATACCTAGTAGCGTAATCGTATATTTCCCCTCTAGAATGTCAAACCAAATCAAAGATGTTTATGTGAGCGCCCAAAGTAACAACAAGGGATTGACAGAAATTCAATTGCCAAGTAATAACCTCATCAAGTACGAACCTAGCAAAATATACCTATCCAATACTAATAATTAGTGCTAAAAAACCTTTGAAGTTACTCTCATTTCTTTTGTCATTTTAAGGAATTAGGAGAGGTTTTTTAATTCAATTAGCCTAATGCTTCACCAACTCTTCAACAAACTTAGCAAATCTGAGTAATTCAGCATCTTCAAACGGCTTACCTATAATTTGCATACCTATTGGTAAATTATTTTTATCACTACCAATTGGTAGTGATACAGCACAAGTACCAACAAGGTTAACCGTAACAGTAAATATATCCGAAAGGTACATCTCTATAGGATTAGATGTCTTTTCTCCTATCTTAAACGCAGTAGTTGGCGTTGTAGGTGCAACTATGAAGTCAACCTCTTTAAAGACATTAGTAAAATCATTCTTTAGCAAAGTCCTAACTTTCAAAGCCTTGAGGTAGTAGGCATCGTAATAACCAGCCGAAAGAACATAGTTACCCAACATTATTCTTCTCTTTACTTCTCTACCAAAGCCTTCAGTCTTTGTATTGAAGTATAAATCTGATAAATCTTGAGATTTTGCTCTATAGCCATACCTAACACCATCAAATCTAGCAAGATTTGAACTCGCTTCAGCAGGTGCAACAATGTAATAAGTAGGGATTGCATACTTCGTCCTAGGTAATGAAATTTTTTTAACTTTAACACCTTTCTTTTCAATTAAACCTAAAACATTCCTCATAGCCTCTAAAATTTCTTCTTGAACATCATCAGTAAAGTACTCTTCAGGTATACCAACGGTTATAGAACTAGAATCTATGGGGTCTTTCAACTTTTCATGAAAACTTACCTTTCCCATCTGAACAGATTCCATCTGAACAGATTCTACCTGAACTGATGTAGAATCTTTTGGGTCATAGCCACTTATTACATCCATGAGTATAGCCGCATCTTCAACATTTTTTGTTATAGGTCCGATTTGGTCAAGTGAAGAACCAAAAGCCACAAGTCCATACCTTGAGACAAGCCCGTAAGTTGGTTTTAATCCAACGACACCACAAAAAGCCGCCGGCTGCCTTATAGAACCTCCCGTATCAGAACCTAGGGCACACACAACTTGATTAGCCGCTACACTAGCAGCAGAACCACCAGAAGAACCACCCGGCACTCTATCCCTATCATGAGGATTCCTAACTATACCATAATGTGAAGTTTCATTTGAAGAACCCATTGCAAACTCATCCATGTTAGTTTTACCAATTATGACACCAAGGTTACTTTTTATTCTCTCAACAACTGTAGCATCCTCTACAGAAACAAAACCTTCTAATATTTTAGAAGCGCAAGTAGTCGGAAAAGATTTAACATTGATGTTGTCTTTTATTGCTATAGGAACTCCCAAGAGCTTACCATCTAGTTTGTCTCTATTTTCATCAATGTACTTAGCCTGCTCTAGGGCGTAATCTTCCATCAAAGTGATAAAAGCATTTATAGGTTTAGGAGAAGAATTATCTTTTTTTATTTTTTCAATAAATTCTTTAGTTATTTCATAACTTGATAACTTCCCCTTTTTTATTCCATCAACAATATTGGATATACTTAAGTTTTCAACCATACTAACCTTTTAAAATCCTTGACTTACCCTCTTTTCTAGCGCAGTTACTACACAAATCAGTATAAGGAACAACATTTAACCTTTCTAATTCTATATCTGCACCACAAGCACTACACTTTCCATAAGTGCCATCTTCTATTCTTTTCAAAGCATTATTTATCTTATCTATAGTCTCTCTTTGTATCCCAGAAAGGGATGTAAGAACTTGATTTTCGTAAACATCAGAAGCCTTATCGGCAGAATCGCCCTCCACATCAGAAGAAAAATACTTCAAAGCCAACTCCTCACCCAAGACATCGGAAAGTATCTGCAATTTTTCTTTCAGCAATCTCTCTTTAAAATTCTCCAAATCCTCTTTAGAAAGCATTAGTTACCTCCAGAATCCTTTAATTCATTAACCATAACATACTTTCTCCCTTTTCTATCATAAAACTTTAAAGTACCATCAATAAGCGCAAACAATGTAAAATCCCTACCTTGCCCAACATTTTGGCCTGGATAAATTTTGTTACCAATCTGCCTAACTATTATATTACCTGCCCTCACAAACTGGCCATCATACTTCTTAACACCTAATCCCTTACCTCGAGTTCTATCCTTTACATTAGGATCTTTAGCCATAAAAACCACCTCCTAATTCTAGAGAATTATAAAAAAGTGGACTACCAAATTCAAGAAAATGCGGAGCAAAGCTAATCGGTACTTTCCCTTAAAAAGGATTTCTTACCTACTCACCAAGAATGAATGGGATTACTTTGACCCTACCAAATCCCCTAAATGCTTGGGAAGATAAAAGTTTGCTATCATCACCGTTTTTATTACCCCTGACATAAGAGTTAACTTGAATAGTTTTTCCATCCTTAACTATATAATCATTATCAGGATAACTGAAGTTTATATACCCCAAACTTACAGATTTTCCTTTACTCTTATCAACAAAAACTATACTCCCTGTATCCCTATCATACCCTACAACTAAACCAACATGTGTTAATTCATCATCCATGAATTTGTTTTTATTCCTGTCATAAGTATTGTCAAAAAATATAAGATCACCGGGCATAACCTTAAATTTACCACTGTACTCAACTTTAAATGAATAATAGTAAGACTCAACCTTGCTGTTACTTCGCTTGATTAAATACTTATCCAGATCAACACCCACAGATTTCATAAAAACAAACCTCACAAAGCCAGAACAGTCAAAATCAACCTTGTTACCATCAAAATCAATAAAGGTTTCACCAAGATGACTTAAAGCCTCTCTTGCTACTCTACTCCCCATCTCATTAGTTCTACCATTCTTTACAAAATCCTCAACACAACTATTGACAAAAATAGATATTAATGAAATTAAAACAAAAAGTATCAACCTTTTGCGAAGCATAAGCAGTATGAATTTTAACATTCTATAAACTCAATAAACAAAATTTAAAATACAAAAACATTTTTTAGCAAAAGCGCTTGAAAGTGTAGAGAGCCTTTCTTCACTCTTGCACAATACTTACTTCCTTCCTAAAAAAGTGCTTACAGGATTAACTTCGTTAGTTAATCTGCAATTACGATTAGAATTCGCTTTCCCCTAATCAAAAAGTGCTTATAGCACCTATGCTTTAAACAAGTGGTGCTTTAAGCACGAATTACTTTTAGTGGTCTCCCGCCCACCCACCCTAGCTGGTTAAAGAGAGGCTCCGCCTCCAAGAGGCTTTGCCTCTCTTAACTCTTCAGTACTCTTCAGTCTTCAGTGAACAATACTTACTTCCTTCGAAAGAAAAAGTGCTTACAGGGTTAAGGGATACTCCGTATCCCTTAAAATAATTGGGCGGGTGGGTGGGAGTTTCTTAAGTGTTTATAACACTTGGTGTTTATAACACTTGGTGTTTTTAACACTTAACTCTTGAAACTACTAAATTACTTACATTTTGTGGTATCTAGAATACTTTTTACTGAAATCTCTTAAGAGTGCAGAGAAGCGAAGCTTCTCTACAATAAGAATAGGTGGGGGGCGGGGGTGCTTATAGCACCTTGTGCTTAAAGCACCTTGTGCTTTAAGCACTTTCTTATTTATGTTTAAGCAATTTCTCTTACAAGGGTTAAGGGATGCTTGGCATCGGAGAGGCTACGCCTCCCTTATAACTTTAGGGTGGGAGGGTGGGGTGCTAAAAGTAATGGCGCTAATTCTTAACAAAGGATTGATAAATGTTTGACAAAATCTAATTCTACTGTATAACATATTTACTACAGAAATTTGATCTAAAAAACTCGTCTGAGTTTACCCTACATTTTAATACAACATTAAGGAGGGCACAATATGAACGAAAAAGTAAAAATATGGAAACCTTCAAAAGAAGAAATAGAAGAAATAAAAACCTATCCAACATGGCAAAAAGGAGTAAGTGAATTTGAATGGTTTTACGATGAAGATGAAACATTTTACTTGCTTGAAGGCGAAGTAGAAGTAGAATTCCCCGACGGGAGTAAAGTTTCCTTCAAAGAAGGAGATATGGTAAAATTCAAATCAGGCACCGAATGTAAATGGAAAATAAAAAAGAAGGTACTAAAGCATTACAAAATAGGATAAAAAATGAAAAAAATCATCTTTGTTTTTGGGTCCCTGCTCTTGGCATTCGTAGCACACCCCAATGAATTACAAACAACATACGCAAAAGCATTATCCTTTTTTAATAATGGAAAGTACAATGAAGCTTACAAATTATTAGACAGCGTAGTAACAACAAATGAAAATGTCCCCTCACAATTCTATGTAAAAACTTTTGATGCTCTAAACGAATCATTCTTACAGAACCAATTAAATGAAAAAGAATTCAATAGAGAAGTAAAAAAGTACAACGAAATAGTAGAAAAAAGGCAAATAAACGATGAAAAGGTGCTTGAATCATTTTTATATCTATTGGCTAATATCAAAGATATTGACAAAATCAGCGAAATTTGCAAAAAGATAATTACAATGGATGAAGAAAATATAACAGCTTCATTTTTCTTGATCAAAGTCCTAATACAAAAAGAAAAATTTGATTTCGCCTACAATGTAGGAACTAGAGTTTTGGCAGAAAATAAAATAAACGAAATGAATTACCAACTCATCAACGAAATAAAGTATCTATCCCTCATATCAAAATTGTATTCAAGAAATCTAAAAGACATTGAAAAACTATTATCAAATTTCAGTGACGATGAAGCACCTCAAATAAAGTACATAATAATGAACATATACTACACCATGATGATGTTTGATAAAGCAAAAAGGATAGTAGACGAAGGAAGAGTAACTGATCCCGAAACTGCTATAAAAATCTACATGGCATTCGGTGATAAAGATTCAACAAAAAAAATATTGGACAATTACTCTGAAGAAATACCTAATGAAATAAAAGAATTAGCAAACAATTTCATAAACGAAAAGACAGAAGAAATAAAAAAGCAACTCAACTCACCAACTCTAAAAAGTGATCCAATGGCAATGAAATTAAAATTAGACATATCAACCAGAGAGAAAAATCAAAAAGAAATTGATGAAACACTGAAGCAAATATCTTATTACTTATTCGTGCAAGGACGATACAACGAAGCAATATCCTACCTTGAAAGGATAAAAAACCATAGTGATTTTTCTTATTACATACTAGGCTCATGTTACATGGAAAAAGGAGATTATAAAAAGGCACTAAGTGCCTTTTCTAAAGTAAAAAAAGATTTAACATTAGACTCAAGTATTAGGCAAACCTTTTCTCTAATATCTCTAGATAATTACAACAAAGCCAGAGAAAACTTAAAGAAAATAACTAAAGAGGTAATCTCAAAGGGTAATGATACACAAAAAATGCTAACATCACAGATATCAGTAGAGTTGGGAGATATAAACACAGCATTGAAAGTATTAAATTCATGCAGCAACAAAGATACTCCAGACTACAAAATGAATCTAGGAACCATACATTTCCTAAAGGGTGATTACACCAAATCAGAAGAAATCCTAAAATCAGTACTCAAAGAAGATGGATACAACATATATGCTATGAACGCTCTTGCTTACCTATGGGCGACGGAGAACGAAAATTTAGAAGAATCTTTAAAACTTGCCTCGATATCACTGTTTCTCGAACCTGAAGATTACACACTTCTAGACACAAAAGCATTTATATACTACAAAAAAGGCGATATACAAAATGCCAAAGAAACAATCACAAAAGCACTAGAAAATATGGAAAAGGAAAACAGACACAGTTACGAAATATATCTACACGCAGGGGAAATATTCCTCTCTTCAGGTGATAAAACTAAAGCAATGCAGATGCTGGCAAAAGCAAAGGAGTCTTATTTGAAAGTTTATCAGAAGGAAAACAAAGAAATAAAATCACTTATGGAAAAATGATCATAAAAAAGTCATTACAAATTTTTTTGTATATTCTCTCCGCAATATCACTACTACTAGTTTTATTTCTTATATTCATATCCACATTAAACACAGAAGTGCTCATATCAAACTTAACAAAGAGTATAGAAAAGGAACTATTTCTAAAAGTTAGTTACAATTACGAAAAAAAGCCTATAATCCAAATTTTAAGGGGCATAGAACTCAAAGATGTCAAAATATACGATAACACAAAAGAAAAAGAACCACTCATGCTGAGTGCTCGTGAATTTAGAATACAATTTGACATCATAAGTTTAATTTTTTCAAAAGATCCAGAGGTTTATCTCTATTGTAGGGACATAAAAACAGAAACAAGCAACATAATAAATTACTTAAACTCCCCAAAAGTAAAGGAAAAATTTTCAAAAGGTAACCCCTCCCAAAATTCACAACAAATACCAATAAAACTAGTAAGATTAGAAAACCTCGAAATACTCCTAGATAAACAAAAAATAAATACCGATGTGAGCATAGAGGATTTCAATAATCTCAAAATTTGGGGATACATTTATGAAACAAAAACAAAGTTTTCTTTCAAGGAAAAACTACTAACCATTGATAGAGTAATTTTAGACAAAAAAACAAAAATAAATACCATTTATGTGAACATAAATGAAGACTTTAGCGAAGGGAGAGGCAAGATAAAAAATATTTCCTATGAAAACATCATGATAAAAGATGTTAATTTTAACATCAACCTGAAGGATAATTTTAAAACTACCGCAGAAGTAACCGAGGCATCCATTCAAAATCTCACCTTTAGCAACATAATCGTATCACTAAACACAGACAAGAAAGAAATAAGTATAAACGCTATTAAAGACAAATTGAGGGCTAATGTTTTTCTCTATAATCCACCAAAGGTGGATTTAAAAATCAATAATCTGACTTACCTAGATTTGCCACAAGGATTGATAGATTCATTGAGTAACACCATAAAAGATATTACGATAGATGGTAGTTTAACAGTATCAATAGACCCCAAATTAAATCTGAACAAATCAGATTTGAACAAATTAAATTTGAACAAATTAAATTTGAACGGAATAGTTAACATTTTTGCTAAAACTACTATAAAAAATGAACTTTTTTCCAATATCCCAATAGTGGTAGAATTCAAAAACCAGGAAACAAAAATATCCTCATTCCTAGATGACAAGAAGACTGATATTAAGGTACTGGTATACGCCAACATAAACATTGAAACCAACATAAGTATTTCATTGAAAAACATTGAAATGCACTCAAAGAACTTATATGTATCTTCATTTACAACACCTGTAGGGAATAACAATAGCAACAGGAAAGAGAACAAAACGGAGTTAGAGGGAATAGAAATAGAAAATACACCTTTTTACATAAGTATAGAAAACCTTTATTTACAAGGCAAAACACCAGAACTTCAAGGTATAGAGATAAAAGGTACAATGAATAACGGCAAAACTAAAATAACAGGAAGTTATTCAGTAGTTGGATTCCTCTTCAAAGAAGTAGAAGTAAAGGGAAACGGCGAAGTGAGTTTGGGAGAAAAAATTCACAGCATTTTAAACACAATGCCAACAAAAGCAAATTTAGGGAAAATGTACAAAAATGTATCATTTTTTGACTTTGGTGGTGAAGTCTACGGTAATGTGTATATAGACAAATCACAGATTGAAATAGGTGATAATTTAACAATTAAAAGCAAGATAAACCTTGAAAAAATAGAACTCATCAACATAAAGATACAAAATGAAATAACGAAGTTACTTAACATAGATTTATCCCATCTCTTTGTAGACAGTGGAGTAATAAATTTAAACATCAACGGCACTAACATCTCGTTGGATGGGGAAATAAGTGGCGATGTAGAGACCAAATTCTACTCGCAAATAAGGCAATACCCAGAAAGGAGTGAAATTGAATTTGACTACCTAAAAGTAAATAGAAGCATCATCAACAATGTACCAAGAATGTTTTTTATCACAAGGGAAATAAACGGAATTAAATACAAAATTGATGATGATTACATAACCTTCGATAAATTCAAAGTTAACTTTTAAGATCCTTTACGAACCTTATAAATTTGAATTTTCTGCCATGAATATCAACTTCTTTCCCTTCGCTCAACTCATAAAACCCAAATCTTTTGTAAAATACCATCGCTCCTTTATTTTCATAGCTCACATCCAGGGCAAGCCTATCACATCCCAAATTCAAGGATATTCGTTCTGCCTCCTTTAGCAACCTTGTACCTATGCCCATTCCCCTGTACTTTGGGTAAACAGCAATATTACTAATATAAAAGTCACCTTCCTCAATTTTTGGTACAGATTTATCAAGTTTGATAATTTTGAGAATGGAAGGTAAAAACTCAAGTCTTGATACTGTAACAAATGATAGGATGGATCCAAAAGAAATTTTTTGAAGATCATCAAAACTGTAACCTAACAACATACCGAGAATTTTATTTGCCTTCGTAGCCCAAATAGTGCTATCATAGCTAAAAGTATTGCCCTTCACTTTGAACATGGAACTTATAATCCTCAAGTAGTTGTCTCCAAACAACTCCAAGAAATAGGACTTAGGCTCGGAAAGCACGACAAGTTTAATAAAATCACTACAATCTTCAGGAGAGCCACTCCGTACAGTAACACCTTCTTCTGTAACAATCATATACCATTATGGTAATACACTTTTATTGGTTTTGTCAAAATAAAAAATTCTGTTTAAAACACTTGTGCTAAATAGCACTTGTGTTATAGAAAGCAAATGTGTAAAAACTATTGAAAATCAAAAATTTATCATTAACAATACTGGCAAGGAGGGATATATGAAAAGGTTAATTTCTCTAATTTTAGTTGTAGCATTGCTCTTTGCATTTGTTGGGTGTGCCACTGTGAATGTTAAGGCACCTGAAGGCAAAAAAATCTATCTAGCATCAAAACCTGTTGTATCACCAGACACAGCAAAAAAAGTATTTTACATTCTCTGGGGATTGGTACCTATAACAGACAATTCTACAGTAGATCTACTTGCGGATTACCCTGATGGCTCAGAAGTTGCCGTATCAACAAAATATGCTTTCATTGATTACATAATCAACACATTTGCAGGCTTACTCACTATCAATTGTCAAACTGTAGAAGTGCAAAAAATCAAATAACAAAAAGGAGGGATATATGAAAAGATTAGTTTCTCTAATTTTAGTTGTAGCGTTAGTTCTTACATTTGCTGGTTGCTACACCGTAAACATCAAAGCACCTGAAGGGAAGAAAATCCTCATAAGTAGTAAAGAAGTTGTAGTTCCCGATATGAGTAAAAAGGCATTTTACCTACTCTGGGGATTAGTACCTATAACCGATAACTCAACAGCAGACTTACTCTCAAAATACCCCGATGGAGCAGAAGTCGCCATATCAACCAAATTTGACATACTGGATTACTTAATCAGTTATGTCCTCGGACAGGTATCTTTTGGATCAAAGACAATAGAAGTTGAGAAGAAGTAAAAACTAACCTTTAAGGGAGAGGTTACCCTCTCCCCTTTTTCATTTCATTTTATTCTATCTATTCCTTAAGCTTATAAAAAAGGAGGCTTCAATGAAGAAAAAAATACCTGTAACTTTACTCTTTACCTCTCTCTTCCTCTTCTCTATTCTATCGTGCGGTAAAACTTCAGAGGAAGAAGTGCAATTAGAAAAATTGTTAAACGCATGGCCAGAGGTGTATGTATTTTATACAAACCAAACTGAAACGATAGGCAAACTCGGATTTCTAAATCCAAAAACTGTAAGTATAATCCACCAATCACTAATAACAAACGAAGAATTCAATCAAAAAGCAGTGAAATACTTCAATTCAGTAAACGAATACATTCAAGCATTCTCAAATGTAGTGATACACTACGCTTACTTTTCTTTTAGCAACACCATAGGAACGAATGTATCCAGCGAAGAAATTGATAAGATGGAAAAGTTGATAAAAGAAGGAGCGTTGAAGTCAAATCCAAACAGAGATAAAATAATTTTACTCTACACAAGGCTGAAAGAATACACTTCATTGAGCACAAATGTATCAAAAGGTTGGCTAGATGTTGTAAAAAAACATGAAACAGACATAATAAACATGCTTATGCCTTTAACAGGCAAGTAAACACAATTAAGATCAAACTTAAAAGAGGGCTCACGCCCTCTTTGCTATTTAATTTTAAAAATCCCACCAATCCTAAACTTCTATATGTCGACTTCTCATAATTACATTTAGCAAAAGGTTACAAATTTGGGGGCTCACTTAAAGTAATAGGTGCTAAGCGTTAACGATTAGAATACCTCTAAAAGAAAATTTACAGGGTTAAGTGCTTCACAACACTTCTTAAATAGGACCTATGAAGGTGTTGGAAGTTAGAATTTCCAACCATAATAATGGGTTGTTTGGGTGTTTAAAACACCCTGTACTTAAAGCACTTAATTGAAAGTGTACTGTAAGCACCAAGGATTTTTGATTAGGGAAAAAGAGAAGACGAATTCTAATCGTAATTGGGGGGTGTGCTTAATAGCACCGTGTGCTTAATAGCACCGTGTGCTTCATAGCACAAATTACTTCTAGTAGTCCCTCCCACCCACCCTAATTAGTTGAAGAGAGGCTCAGCCTCCAAGAGGCAGAGCCTCTCTTCACTCTTCAGTTCACAATACCTATTCACAATTAGGTAATCATTCTTTATTAAGATTTTAGATAGATGAGTAAAGAGAATCTATAATATCTACTTACAGGGTTAACTTCGTTACTTAATGGGGGCTTAATAGCATTTCTTTATTCAAATATTCTATGGAGCGAAGAGGGGGTGAAACCCTTCTTCATTAGATAGGGCGGGTGGGTAGAAATTGCTTAAAGTGTTTGTACTAATTCTTAATAAAGAAAGAAGCAAGTTTAACCTGAAGCAGGTTTAACCTGAGACAAGTTTAACTTGAGACAAGTTTAACTTGAGAATTAAAGAAACTTGTATTTTTTTATCTGATAAATAAAAATAATTATCGGGAGGGGAATAATACAATATGGACGCTTTTTTATTAAAAAAGCCCAAACTCATAACCTCAATAAACTTACAATTGTTCGCAGAAGAAGACGAAGGTAGAACATTAGAACCTACTGAGTATAGGATAAGGAAAGCAAGAGAAGAAGGTAATATTCCACAATCCCAAGAACTAGCAAGCAGCATAATACTATTACTAATGTTTGCTTCAATCGTTTTTTTAGGAATGAACATACTAAAAGGAATATACGAAGTCTTCATGATAGCAATAAACATGGTAGGATCTAGGCAGATTGACACATCAAATGTAACTAAAATTCTATACCTTTCTGGTAAAGTAATGATTGAATTTTTACTACCAATATTACTCATATCCATATTTGTGAGTATTTTAAGCCATGGATTACAAACAAGATTCAACATCGCATGGAAAAAATTAACACCAAACATAAGGAGAGTATTTGATATTCCCAAAAACTTGAAAAGAATATTTTTCTCTAGAGACGCTTTCTTTAACCTTGCAAAGTCAATCCTAAAGGTTGCAGTAGCAATCGGTATTGTCTTCGCCATAATATCATCAGAAATACCAAACTTCAAAAAAATTGTTTTCACTGAGCCAATGCAAGCAACTTCTTATGTTCTTATAACTTCATTCAAAACAGCAATGTTCGTGATAGTGGGATTTATAATACTAAGTTTACTTGATTACCTCTACCAAAGGTGGAGTTTCAGAAAATCATTAATGATGACACCTAGAGAATTGAAACAAGAAATAAAAGAATTTGAAGGAGACCCACAAATCAAAGCAAGGATAAGAGAACTAGAACAGCAAGTATTACAAAGGAGATCAATATCAGAAGTACCTAAAGCAGATGTAGTTATAACAAACCCGACCCACTACGCAGTAGCACTCAAATATGACCCATCATACATGAATGCACCTACAGTCATAGCTAAAGGTGTAGATGCTCTAGCACTCAGGATAAGGGAAATAGCAAAAGAGAATGGAATAGAAATCGTAGAAAATAGACCCCTAGCACGAGCTCTATACGCTTCAGTTGATATAGGCGAAGAAATACCACCTGAATATTACTCAATCGTAGCCAACATCCTATCAGTTGTATACAAGAAAAGAGGCGTAGACTTCAACCAAGCATAACAAATCGCTCTAACTCTTAAAAGGATATAAACACTCTTCTACCTTCCAAGAATAAAATCCTTCAATTTTTCAGCAATGTAATCTAAAGCATCAAAAATATCAACATAATGATTTTCAAACGAGTCATCAAATTCATTATTTACCAAATCACAAATTTCGTTAATCTCTTGAATCAATATTTCAAAATCAGTGCATATTTCAGTGTTGTTCATTGACCACTCCCCTACCCCTTATTATATCATTTTAATGTTTACAAAAGATTTTTTCAAGTTCTACTTAATTGCATTTAAACACTTTGTGCCAAACAGCATCTGCCCTAAATAGCACTTGTGCTTAGTAGCACTTGGTGATTAGTGCTTAAATTACTTTCTTATTTAAGTATTCTGAAGAGTGTAGAGAGGTGAAACCTCTATACAATAAATAGGGTGGGAGGGTGGGGTGCTTCATAGCACTGTGTGCTTCATAGCACCTCTTAAATAGGACCTATGAAGGTGTTGGAAGGTAAAACATTCTAAGTGTTATAGCACTTTTGGTAGTCCCGCCCACCCACCCTAAATAATCGTAGAGAGACTTCGTCTCTCTTCACTCTTTAAAAAATAATAAGAAAGTGCTATAAAATACCCACCCTATTTGATAAAAAGAAGTTTAACCTCTTCACTCTTTGGTAGTTAAATACTGATTAGGATACTTCTTCCTGAAAGAAAAAGTGCTTACGGGGTTATTTGACTTGCGTCAAATGATATTTTTATATCATAATAGACAAAAGAGGTACTAGATATGGAAGTTTTTGATAAGTACTTTGAGGATTATGATCAATGGTATGAGGATAACAAATCGATTTATCTTTCTGAATTAAAAGCCTTTAAAAAAGTAATTCCGATAAATAAGAAAGGATTAGAAATAGGAGTTGGAACAGGAAGATTTGCAGAACCTTTAGGTATTGAATACGGCGTAGACCCTTCTGAAAAGATGTTAAGTATAGCAAAAAAGAGGGGAATAAAAACATTTGTAGGTAAAGGAGAAAATCTACCATTTCACGATAAAGAATTTGATTATGTTTTATTAGCGATAACGATCTGCTTCGTGGAAAATCCTGATAAGGTAATAGGGGAAGCTGGAAGAGTTTTGAAAGACAACGGAAAGGTAATCATAGGAATAATAGATAAAAACAGTCCATTAGGCAAGTTTTACCTTGAAAAGAAAAAGGAAGGACACAAATTTTACAAATATGCCACTTTTTATTCTACTGAAGAAATTGTAGAAATGCTAAAGAAACACAATTTTAAAGACTTCATATTTTATCAAACCATTTTCGGTACAATAAAGGACATAAAGGAAATAGAAGAACCTAAAGAGGGATATGGTGAAGGTAGTTTTGTAATCATATCAGCAACCAAATGTTAACTTAATGAGGGTGCTTATTTGCTTACAGCACCTTCTTATTTATATCAAAGGTGTAGAGAGGTTTCACCTCTCTGCGACAAATAGGGTGGGTTGGGGTGCTTCATAGTACTTCTTAAATTGGCAGGGAATTGCTTAAAGCACTTTGTGCTTAAAGCACTTCTTATAAAAAACTCCTTACAGGGTTAACTTCGTTACTTAATTGGGTGCGTGCTTCATAGCACATCGTGCTTCATAGCACATCGTGCTTCATAGCACCTTCTTAATTAAGTGCTTAAATCACTGTGTACTTAATAGTACTTCTTATTAAACATTGGAGAGCGTAGAGAGGCTTCGCCTCTCTACAGTAAATAGGGCAGGTGGGCGGGGTGCTTATAGCACTTTGTGCTTAAAGCACTTTCTTATTCATATTTAAGCAATTTCTCTTACAAGGGTTAAGGGAGGTGTAACCTCCCTTATAACTTTAGG